>OBJA01000005.1_pt1 | contig 255751 bp, 241 predicted proteins | sample 1519751 | NCBI WGS metagenome assembly OBJA01 (sample SAMEA3881238, study PRJEB22517) | soil metagenome | biome: lake sediment; feature: soda lake sediment; material: sediment, water from around vicinity | place: India | collected 2013-12-23 | depth 3 m
CCGGCAACTGGTGTAGAACGCTATCACTTTGTTGGTTTTCAACATACAAGGTTGGGCTGACGAAGAAAGCCCAACAGGGTAGTAGCAGAAAATCTGTTGTTGGGCTTCCTTCGTCAGCCCAACCTGCGCCGTCCGCAGTATTCACGTCAGGCGGTCAAGCATCTGGTACCAGGCTCCCACCGCCGGCAAGAACCAGGGTTTACCGAAATAGCCCGGCACCGGCGGCCAGGGCAGATCCCAGGGATTGTTGCCCGAATCGCCGCTGAGCACCTCGCCCATCACCTGGCCCATATGGGTGGCCATCTGTACGCCGTGGCCGCTGTAGCCCATGGCATAGAACAGCCCCGGCTCCCGTTCACCGACGCGGGGCAGGCGATCGGCGTTCATATCCACGCTGCCCCCCCAGCAGTAATCGATGCCCACATCCGCCAGTTGGGGAAACACCCGGGTCAGGGCGGCGCGCAGCAATTCGCCGCTGTCCAGGTCGGTGCGCGGGGTGGATACAGTGAATTTGGCGCGACCGCCAAACAGCAGGCGCCAGTCCGGGGTGAGACGAAAATAGTGGCCGATATTCATGGTGGTGACACAGCTGCGGTTGCCGGGAATCAGGGCCAGTGCCCGCTCCTTGCCCAGCGGCTCGGTGACCACGATAAAGCTGCCCACCGGAATCACCCGGCGACGGAACCAGCCAAACGGCCCTGGCCCGCTGCCGCCGGTGGCGACCAGCACCTGAGCCGCATCGACCGACCCCTTTGGCGTAGTCACCCGCCAGCGACCCGAAGGCTGGCGCTTCAAATCCGTGACCGGTGCGGCCTGGTGAATTACTGCGCCCTTGCGCTGTGCCGCCTCGGCAAGGCCTGCGCCAAACTTGCCCACATGCAGCTGGGCGCTCAAGGGCTGAATCAAACCGCCGTAAAAAACATCGGAGGCAATTTCCCGCTGTACTTCATCTGCACTCAAAAGCCGCACATCCGGGTCCACATCCTGGCGCAATGACTCCCAGGCGCGGGCCAGACCCTCGTAGTGGGATGGCTTGGCGGCGAGCTTGAGCTTGCCGGTGCGATTGAAATCGCAGTCGATGCCCTCCTCCGCCGCCAGCCGTTCCACCGTGTCCACGGCGCTGTTGTAGGTCCGGTAGTAATGCCTGGCCTTGTCGATTCCCACCTTGGCAGCGAGAGCAGCGTAATTCTGCAGGGTGCCGTTATTACACTGTCCGCCGTTGCGCCCCGAGGCCTCCCCCGCCACCCTGCCCTGTTCGAGCAGGGTGACGGACGCGCCCCGTTTCGCCAGCGCCAGCGCCGCCGACAGGCCGGTAAAGCCGCCGCCGATCACGGCAACGTCCGGCTGTCCGGCCACCTCGCCCGCCGCGCCGGAAAAGTCCGGCGCCGTGTCGAGCCAGTAGGAATCGGTCATGGCATCAGAGTCCCAGAATGCCGGGCAGACCACCGATATCCTTGATTTCGTGGGTCGCGTAATGCTCAGTCAGGGAAGGTTCATGGCCGCGTGCCACAAAAACGCGAGCGCCATAGCCCAGATCCCGGGCCGACATATGGTCGTAGCGGAAGCTGGAGGAGACATGCATCATCTCTTCCGGGCCGCAACCCAGCTGGTCGAACATGTATTCCCAGGCCTGCAGGCGGGGCTTGTAGGCCTGCGCCTGCTGGGCGGTAAAGACATGGGCGAAGGGCGCTTCGAGCAATTTCACATTGTGGTGAATCTGGTCGTTCATTGCGTTCGACAGGATCACCAATGGAATTTCCTTGGCGACGACTTTGAGGGGTTCCGGCACATCCGGGTGCGGACCCCAGGTGGGCACTGCCTCATAGATAGCGCGAGCGTCCTGGGGGCGAAATTCAATCTTCCACTTTTTGCAGCTGCGTTCCACAGCGTTGTGAATCACTTCCGCATAGGGTTTCCATGCCCCCAGCACCTCGTCGAGGCGATAGGCAGCGAAGTCCTTGATGAACTGCGGCATGCGCTCGGCGGACACGCGGTCGGCAAACATCTCACGGCCCATGTCGGCCATGCGGAAACGGGTGAGGGTGCCGTAGCAATCAAAGGTGATGTACTTGGGTTTGAACTGGCTCATAGCGACTCTTCCAGATTTCAGTTGTGGTTGCAGGTTTTGGTTGTTGTAGCAATTTTCAGTTTCGATGATCAGTTGTGGTGAATGGATCGGTAATCATTACAACACGACAGAGTCAAAAGATAGTCCTGAATTGAGCGCCCCGCAGCCGCAAAAAAATTTGTTTTGGCCGCTCAATCAACAGAGTTTGCTGCGCAGGAAATCCATTTTCCGAGCCCGTCCATTCAGGCCGTTATTGCCACAACACAAAATGCCGGGATTAATGAAAAAACAAAATTTCTGCGAGAACTTCCGCCGTGCTACAACATCAGAAACTTTGCCATCCCCTTAAGCTGTGAGCTGAACATTATGGCTGCGGTGACGTTTCGGGTTATGAGAGCTGAACCACAAGCATAGTATTGTTGACTGTCTATTTTCAGGATCACTGCCATGTCGAACGCTTTATTGATAGATCAGGATCGCAATCACCTGATACACCCCGTCACCAATTTCCGCGCCCACGAAAAAAAGGGCGTGACCATTTTGCAATCCGGCAAAGGCGCCTGGTTGCAGGATATTGACGGCAACCAATTGCTCGACGCCTTCGCTGGGCTGTGGTGTGTCAACGTCGGCTACGGACAGGAAAGTATAGTGCGCGTTGCCGCCGAGCAAATGAGCCGCCTGCCCTATGCCACCGGCTATTTCAGTTATGGCAGCGAACCGGCCATTCGCCTGGCAACACGCCTGATTGAACTGGCGCCGGATTCCCTCAAGCATATTTACTTTACCCTTGGCGGTTCCGACGCGGTGGATGGTGCCATTCGCTACGTCACCCATTACTACAACGCCATTGGCAAGCCCCACAAAAAGCACTTTATCGCCCTGGAGCGCGGTTATCACGGCTCCTCTGCACTGGGCTCGGGCCTGACCGGACTGCCGGTTTTCCACCACAACTTTGATGTTCCCAAAAGCAACCAGCACCATATTCCCTGCCCCTATCCCTACCGCAGCGCGGTGGGTGATGATCCCCAGGCGATTATTGCTGCGTCAGTGGCGCAGCTGCGCAACAAGGTGAAAGCACTGGGCGAAGACAATGTCGCGGCCTTTTTCTGCGAACCCATTATCGGCTCCGGCGGTGTCATCATCCCCCCCGTGGGCTGGCTCAAGGCCATCGCCGATACCTGCAAGGAACTGGGCATACTGCTGGTGGTGGACGAAGTGATCACCGGCTTTGGCCGCACCGGCCCACTGTTTGCCTGCGAGGCCGAAGGCGTGCAACCGGATCTGATGACCATTGCCAAGGGCCTGACCGCAGGCTATGCGCCCATGGGGGCCGTGCTGATGTCGGAGCAGGTTTACAGCGGCATCGCCGACGGCCAGCACAAATCCGCGGTGGTCGGCCACGGCCAGACCTATTCGGCCCATCCGGTCAGCGCCGCCATTGGCCTCGAAGTGCTGCGCCTCTACCAGGAGGGTGGAATTCTCGACAATGGCCGCAAGGTGGCGCCCTACTTTGCAGAACGCATGCAGGCCATGCGCAGTCATCCCCTGGTGGGCGATGCCCGCCAGCGCGGCTTGCTGGGCGCGCTGGAACTGGTGGCGGACAAGGCCACCAAGCGGCAATTCGACCCGGCGCTGCAACTGAGCGAGCGCATAAGCCGGATGGCCTATGACAACGGTCTTATTTTCCGCGCCTTCAACGACAACATTCTCGGCTTCGCACCGGCCCTGTGCTTCAGCGAGGGAGAATTCGACATTCTTTTCGAGCGCCTGGAAAAAACCCTCAACCAGCTGCTCGACCTCAAAGACGTAATCAAGGAAGTGGCCTGATATGAGCGCGAAAACCTACAAAATTGCAGTCATTGCCGGTGACGGTATCGGCAAGGAAGTGATGCCCGAAGGGCTGCGGGTGCTCGATGCTGCCGCCCGCCGCTTTGGCATCGATCTGCAATACACCATGATCGACTGGGCCAGTTGTGATTACTACGCCAGCACCGGCCAGATGATGCCCGACGACTGGAAACAGCAACTGGCGCCCATGGATGCGATTTATTTCGGCGCCGTGGGCTGGCCCGACACGGTGCCCGATCATATCTCCCTGTGGGGATCGATCCTGCGTTTTCGCCGGGAATTTGACCAGTACATCAATCTGCGCCCGGCGCGCACCTTTGAGGGTGTGCCCAGCCCCCTGGTGGATAACGGCAAGGGCGATATCGACTTTATGATCGTGCGGGAAAACACCGAGGGCGAATACTCCTCAGTGGGCGGCATCATGTTTGAAGGCACGCCCCGCGAGGTGGTGATGCAGCAGTCGGTGTTTACCCGCCATGGCGCCGAGCGGGTAATGAAATTCGGCTTTGAGCTGGCCATGCAGCGCAAAAGGCGCAAGGTCACCGTCGCCACCAAAAGCAACGGCATGGCCATCAGCATGCCCTGGTGGGACGACCGCGCGGCGGAAATTGCCACACTCTACCCCGACATCAGCTGGGACAAACAGCATATCGATATCCTCTGCGCCCGCTTTGTGATACAGCCCCAGCGCTTTGATGTGGTGGTGGCCACCAACCTGTTCGGCGATATTCTCTCCGACCTGGGCCCCGCCTGTACCGGCACCATTGGTATTGCCCCTTCCGCCAATCTCAATCCGGAGCGCACCTTTCCCTCATTGTTTGAGCCGGTACACGGCTCTGCCCCGGACATCAGCGGCAAGAATATCGCCAACCCGGTTGCCATGATCTGGTCCGGAGCGATGATGCTGGACTTCCTCACCGACGGGCAAGGCCCAGGCCGCGCCGCCCACGATGCCATTGTCGCTGCCATCGAGCAGGTGCTGGCCAGCGGCCCGCGCACCGCCGATATGGGCGGCAACGCCTCCACCACCGACATGGGTGCGGCCATCGCCGCCCTGATCAACGCCTGACAGCACAACACCGGAGAATGACCGATGACCGCGCGCCTGACCCTGGAACTCAGCCAGCAAACACTGATGTGTAACCGCAACTTTATCGGCGGCCAGTGGCAGGATGCCCTCTCCGGCGCCTGGTTGCCGGTCAGCGATCCCGCCACCGACACTGTGTTTACCCGCGTACCGGACAGCGGCCCGGACGATGCCAAAGTGGCGGTGGATGCGGCCCAGGCGGCCTTTCCCGCCTGGCGCGCCCGCACCGCGCGGGAGCGCGCCCAGCTGCTCAAGCGCTGGCACAGCCTGATCCTCGCCAACAGCGAAGACCTGGCACGGCTGATGTCCCGCGAGCAGGGCAAACCCCTTCACGAAGCCCGTGGCGAGGTGGCCTACGGTGCATCCTATGTGGAATGGTTTGCCGAGGAGGCGGTGCGCGCCTACGGCGATATCCTGCCCGCATTGCTGTCCGGCAGAAAACAGATGATCGTCAAGGAGCCGGTGGGCGTGGTGGCCGCCATCACCCCGTGGAATTTCCCCCTCGCCATGATCGCCCGCAAGATCGCCCCGGCCCTGGCCGCGGGCTGCACCGTGGTGGCCAAGCCTGCCGAAGACACCCCGCTCACCGCCCTGGCGCTGGTCAAGCTGGCTGAGGAGGCGGGATTCCCCGCCGGGGTGATCAATATCATCAGCGCCTCGCGGGACAATACCGTTGCCGCTGTGGGTTGCTGGTTGCAGGATTCCCGTGTGCGCAAGATCACCTTTACCGGCTCGACCCCGGTGGGCAAATACCTGGCGCGGGAATCTGCCGACACCCTGAAAAAACTCTCCCTGGAACTGGGCGGCAACGCGCCCTTTATCGTCTTTGACGATGCCGATCTGGATGCGGCGGTGGACGGCCTGATGCGCGGCAAATTCCGCAACAGCGGTCAGACCTGTGTCAGCCCCAACCGCATTTATGTACACAGCACCATCTACGACGATTTTGCACAGCGCCTGGGCGCCCGCGTCTCGGCCCTCACCGTCGGCCCCGCCAACCATGAAGGTTCGGAAATTGGCCCCATGATCAATGGCCGCGCCATCGAAAAAATCGACCGCCATGTGAAAAACGCCGTGGCAAAAGGCGGCAGGCTGGTCACTGGCGGCAGTTCAGTCCGCAACGACCTTGCCGACGGCCCGTTTTACTACGCTCCCACGGTGATTGCCGATGCCAACCCCGATATGGATCTGTGCTGCGAGGAAACCTTTGGTCCGGTGGTGCCCCTGTTCCGCTTCGATGATGAAGCGGATGTAGTAGCGCGCGCCAATGACACGCCCTTTGGCCTGGCCGCCTATTTCTACACGGCAGATGTGAAGCGCATCTGGCGCGTGGCGGGGCAACTGGAAGCCGGTGTTATCGGCATCAACGAGGGCGTGGTGGCGAGCGAAGCGGCACCCTTCGGCGGCATCAAGGAATCCGGTTACGGCCGCGAGGGTTCCAAATACGGCCTCGACGACTATATGCACGTCAAGTACCTGTGCCAGGGGGGGCTGGACCAGTAAGCAGTATGGGAGATGGGAGATGGGAGATGACACATCCTGCCATCTGCCATCTGCCGTCTCCCGTACAACATCTCCCGGTCCTTCGCGGACCAGGTAAATTTTCTCACTTTTCACTGACCCAACGAGGGATAAATCATGTCACTACTGATTACCGTAAACATCAACCCCACCACCACTCCCAAGGAAGCTGTACCCGACGCCGAGCGTCTGGTGGAGGGCAACCCGAGCTTCAAAACCTGGGCCCTGGATTCCGCCCGCAACGGCGAAGTGAACACCGGCATCTGGCAGGCCACCCCCGGAGTCACCCGCTCCGTCAAGGGCGAGACGTTCGAGTTCTGTCACATTCTGGAAGGTATTGTGGAATTGACTCCGGAGGGCGGCAAGCCGGTCATCTACAAGGCGGGTGACAGCTTTGTGATGAAGCCTGGCTACAAGGGCCTGTGGCGCACCATCGAAACCGTGAAGAAAATCTACGTCACGGTCGGGTAACTGTTTCAGCAGGATGCGATAGACAAAGCAGGTTGGTCTGTAGCCCATCGAGGGCTACAGACCTGGGCCTGATTCCCTGTGCTTCAATCAGGGCTACCGGGAAAGTGCTGAATAGTTACAAGCATTCATCCAAGGGCCTGTTCACACTCATTCCCGTGTAATCAGCAAACATCCGCCGCAAGGCATTTTCCAGATCACTGGCATGTGCCGTGGCCACTTTTGAACCGGCCACCATGGCAAAACCGTGAATTCCACCCGCGTATACATGCAATTCAGTGGGCACCCCCGCCCGTATCAGGCGGCGGGCGTATTCCATATCCTCCTCCACAAACAGATCGAGGGCGCCGGTGCTGATAAAGGTGGGTGGCAGCCCGGCCAGATCGTGCGCCCGCGCGGGGGATGCATAGGGTGAAACACCCTCGGAACCTGGCGCCTGGCCCAGCAGGGATGTCCAGCCGAAACGGTTGTTGGCGTGGGTCCAGATAAATTCACCGGCATAGGGATGGGGATCTTGTTCGGTGCGTACCACGGTGCGGTCATCGAGCATGGGCATCACCAGCACTTGTCCGGCAATTCTCACCTCGCCCCTGTCGCGGGCCAGCAGTGCCAGCGCTGCTGCAAGACCGCCGCCAGCGCTGCCGCCAGTAATGGCTATGCGCTGATTATCGACGCCGAGGGCGTCAGCATTGCGGTGAAACCATTTGAGGGCCGAATAACAGTCTTCCACCGGGCCGGGGTGAGGCACCTCCGGCGCCAGCCGGTAATCCACAGCCACCACCACACAGCCGAGAGTGCCGCACAGGTGGCGGTTCTGGGGATCGCTCATTTCCGGCATACCCACCACATAGCCGCCGCCGTGGATTTCGAGCAGACCAGGCGCGGGGGAAGCCTGTTTTTTGGGTCGATAAACGAGTGCGCGGATCTGATGGCTCTCCCGTTCAGAGGGCAGCCACAGCTCCTCCACTGTCACAGCGGTTTCGCCCTCGGGGGCGGGCACGATCATGGTTTTCATCATTTCCCGCATCCCTGGCAGCGCCTGGGCATCCAGGGGCACAGAGGAGAACATATCGAGCACGGGCAGCAGTTCAGGGTCGATCAGGTGCCGGGAATTCATGGGGAAAATCTCCTTTTTTATTGTGTTTATTGTATTGATGACAATCGGCTTCGTGGCAAGGCGAAGACGTTACACCAGCCTTTGTCGATGTGGCCAGCCTTGATGATTTATTTTTAAAGCGAATAAGTGTGGCTGGCTGTGGCGCTGAACAATGCGGTTTTTTCCTCTGGGGAGAAACCTTCGGCAAGCCGCTTGAAGGCGTTCCATAAAACCACATAGCTGCAATCGTATTTATCGGCGGGGAAATTGCTTTCGAACATACAGCGGTCAGGGCCAAACAAATCGATGGCCACATCAAACCAGGGGCGGTACAGCCCGGCCAGCTCCTCCGAACCAATGGGCACAGGGCGCTCCCGCAAGTGATGGGGCAGTAGCACACCAAAAAAGGGTCCGCCCAGTCCACCGATCTTGAGCATCACATTGGGTTGCTCAGCCAACAGGCGCATGTTCTTCTGCCACAGGGCAAACACTTCCCCAGGCTGCTCTGCATAGGGGCTGCGGCCGATGGGCGCGCCCAGATGGTTGACGATCAGGGTAGTATCGGGAAAAGCCGCCGCCAGCACGGCGATCTCTACCTGATTGGTGTGAAATGCCATCACATCACAGACCAGCTCCAGCGGCGCCAGCCGGGCAAAGCCTTCGCGGAAAGTTTTCTGTCGGGATAGCCCTGGTGGGGGACCGGGATAGCCAAATTCAACCTGCGCATCGTGAAACAGGTTGGCGCGCACCCCCTTGAAGCGTCCACGGCCTGCTTCGATATGGGCCTCAAGCACTTCCTGCACCGCCGCGCCGCGTGCCAGATCTGCCTGGCCGATAATACCGGCAGCCACTGCCGGGGCACCGGGAATGGCTGCAACAGCTTCAGCCGCCGCAGTGACATACGCCGTTTCACCCACAGGGCGAAGATGCTCAGGCCCTGACTCGCGGTAATAGGCCAGGGTTTCAAGATACACCGTGGCCACAACATTGTGGCCTGCCCCCAAATCCGCCAGCAGCTGCGGGGTTTGATAATCGGGGCGCGGAATGGCCCACAGGTGGTGGTGGGGATCGACAATGGGCAACTGAGGCTCCAGCACATCTTCCTGATGTCTGTCGAGCCAGGATTGATCGATAAAATTGTCCCAGAAACTGTCGGCAAGCCCTGATGCGCTTTCTGTCATATCAATTGATTCCTGGTGCCGGGAACGAAACGGGAAAGGAACGTCAATACAAACTGTCGACCTGATAGAAATCAGGCAGTGGCTTTTTTGCGATTGCGCGCCAAGCCCTTGAAATACAGCACCGGCAGGCGAAAGATGACCTTCCACGGCATCAGCGCCACCGCCTCGGCCATATCTTCGGGTTTGATATACACCTGGGTATTCATCGAACCCATCATCTTGCCCTTCATCACCAGGCTGTCACCGTCGAGATGAAAGGATTTTACATCCATCATTTCGATGCCTTCTTTGCTGAACATTTTCATTGCGCGTTTCTCTCTAAAAGGGTTTGAGGGTTACCACACAGATCATGGCAACCCGATTGAGCTTTAACCAATCACCTTGTCAAAATCCATACCCAGATCCTCGAACAGCACCTGGGCCACGTTGCGGCCAGAGCCGCCGGTAACACCGCCGCCGGGGTGGGTACTGCCGCCCGCCATATACAGCTTGTCGACCGGGGATTTGTACTGGCCGTAGCCCGGCGCGGGGCGATTGCCACCCAACTGCCATGAATACGGACCCATATGGCCAATATCACCGCCCACCATCGCCGGGTTACCGCGTTCAATATCCAGCGGGGTGCGCCACGACATGCCGATAATATTGTCGTCATCCATATTGGTGGTCAGCTCGCGCAAATCGTCGACGAAACCTTTGGCAACCTGCTCACCGATTTCATCCCAGCGCCTGGCGCCGCCATTTTCGAGCTCGTAAGGCATAAACGCGTAGAGGTACATCATGCTCTTGCCCGCAGGCACACGGCTCGGGTCAACCTTGTGCTGGCCGATATAGCCCACCAGGTCGCGGCGCGGAATGCCGTTTTCCTGATCGAGGAACGCCTGGCGGAAATCACTCAGGTGCGAGTGCGCGCGCTCGATCCAGAAAAACTCATCAACACTGGGGCCAACCTTGTACTTCGGCTCCTCGTGCAGCGCCAGATGCACATTCATGGCGCGGATCGAGGCCAGCTTGTTATTCTTGACGCGCCGCACGAAGTGCTCGGGCAACTGGTAACCGGGCAGCATATGGGGGAACATCTGCTTGGCGTTGAGGGTGGATATCACCGCTTTGGTGCCAACAATTTCCTCACCCGACGTGAGCACCACACCACTCACTTCAGAGCCGTTGTGGCGGAATTCTTTGACGGTGCTGTTAAGTTTGATAACACCGCCGTGGTGCTTGAGGCAGCGCTCCAGCGCATCCGCCAGGGCGCCGGAGCCGCCCACAGGAATGCCGGAACCATAGCGGTGCATAAAAGGCAAAATAATGTAGAAACCAAAACCGGTACCGTTATCGAACGGGTTGGTCATGGATTCGGAGGCGTAGCGTGCCAGGGCAATCTTGATCAGATCGTTCTCAAACCACTCGTTGATCAGGTCAAAGGCGCTGATCGATTGCGCGCGAATCATCTCCTGGCCTTCCGGGCTGCCGTCGAGCATCGCTGCCTGAATCCCTGCGTTGGGCGGAATATTGAACATACCCATGGCGATCATATCGAGGGTGGTGAACACCTGGTTGCAGAAGCGGCGGTAGGCATCGGCATCGTGCTGGGAAAACTGTGCGATGGACTGACAGGTGCGCTCCACGTCAGCGTAAAACTGCAGGACGCGACCGTCGTCAAAAATCATCGCGGTAATTTTGTCGGGATTGACGTATTGCAGACCGAATTTTGATTTGAGCTGCAACTCATCGTCGCGAATTACCGGGTTGGCCTGGATCATGGTGTGTGCCACGGAACAGTGGTCACTGATAAAACCGGGGGCTGCCAGTTCACTGGCCTTGGTGCCACCGCCAAGTTTTTCATCTTGTTCCACAACACACACCTTCACACCGGCCTTGGCGAGATAGCATGCAGCAATCAGCCCGTTGTGGCCGCCACCGACGACAACCACTTCATAATTTTCGCTCATCGTGAACTCCTGTTCCTGGTTTTTATGTGATCAGTATTGTTTCTGGGCCACGCGCACAACGATGCCGTCAAGCTCATCTTTCATCACCACCTGGCAGCTGAGACGGCTGGTGGGTTCGGGATCAATCACGCATTCCAGCATCTCCGCCTCGCGGTCTGAGGGGGCACCGGCCTTCTCATACCAGCCATCCTCAAGATAAACGTGACAGGTTGCACAGCTGCACTGCCCACCGCACTCGGCAACAATGCCTTCGATGCTGTGGTCGAGGGAGACCTGCATCAGGCTGGTGCCGTTTTGCACCTCGACGGTGTGGGGGTTGCCGCTGCGGTCGATATAAGTTGCCTTGCCCATAAATAATCCTCTCTGTTATTGGGGTTATGCGTAGGTTACAAAAAGATGGCGAGGTTCGGCATGCTCAGTACCGACATGTCCAGAATGATATTGCGCCGCGCCAGCTTCAGCTCGCCGTCAATCAGCCGGAACCGGTCCTGACGCTCGCCCGACAGAATCTGGTATTCATTCGATTCAAAGCGGTTGCGGGGAATCAGAAAGTAACTCACCACCGACAGCTCGTTCTCAGTCTCGGTCTTCCAGGCGCGGATATTGGTGATCAGGCGACGGGTGCGGGAGCGCGGCTCCTCCGCCCAGCACACCGCCGTGTCGTGCACCTTGTGGATACGCATTTCCATCGAAAAATAATTCTCGAACAGATGCATCATCTGGCGCTTTTTTGGCAGCCGCTCGGATTTGCGCCCGGTAATCTGCACTGGCGCCTGGTACAGAATGTCCTCGGTAAAACTCTTTTGCCAGGTGCGCAGGTCGAGGCTGTCGAGCAGGGCGGCTTCGTCGTACAGGTGTTCAACGATCTGGTTGTACAGGGGCGACCCCACCGGGATGCGGTCGGTGTGGGCGGCCAGGGCCTTGGGTTCTTCTATGGCAAGATTGGTCATGATTTTGCTACTCCAGTAATTATTGATCCGGCACGAATCAAGTGTGAATGCCGTTCGTGCTGAGCTTGTCGAAGCACTGTTGCCGGGCCTTCGACAAGCTCAGGCCGAACGGACTCTCGAGCTCAGCACGAACGGACTCTTGAATAAAACGTACCGCATCAATAGTCGTAGGTTTTGTTCATGGCGGCGTAATACGCTTCCCACCATTCCCACTGGGTGTCGTCTTTTGAGAAGCCCGCAAACACCTTGCCGCCACCGGGCCAGCCCTCGGGCTTGTTTTCACCGAGAATCGCCTGGTATTTGAGGGTCATGTCCTTGCGGCCTTTGTAACCCTTTGCGGCAAGGGTCATATGGGGGTAGACGTCGGAGTCGTCCATTTCGATCAGCCCCGAGGTGCCCAGTTGCTGGATGGAACTGCGCAGCATTTTCTCTTTAATGTCTTCGGGGCAGTCTTTTTCGGCAAACAGCCAGGTCCAGAATTCGGAGCGCAACGGGCCTTTGGGCACAATGATGTGCATGCCCAGCCCGCCGAGCATTTCGCCATCGGGCTGAGGCGCGTAGACAAACGCCAGCTGGATATTGGGGAACATACCGCCCACCTGGGGCGCCGCTTTGACCAGCAGCTCGATCTGCTTGTCGGACAGGTGTTTGGTGAGTTGCGGCACCAGGTTTTGGGTAATTCCGGGGGGCGGCAATTTCGCCAGCTGCTCCGCCAGGGACATCTGCGTGGCATTCATATCGCGGGCCATGGCAAAGGTCATTTCGACGGGAATACAGCGCAGATTGTGACCGTTGGCGCTGACATTGATGCCGTACATGGCGGGCGCCACATCGGCGGGATCAGAGCCGCCTTCAGTTGAGCCAAAAAGCGTATCGATCAAAAAGCGGTGCAGCGTGAGGGTGTGGAAGCCATCGCCGCCGGACTGCTCGCCGTTGCATTTCCAGTTGCAGTCCATGGACACTTTTTGCGGCGCGCCCAGCACTTCGAGGCCGTTGTCGGTGCGGTTGAAAAGCATATCCAGATAAAACTTGAACTCACCCAGGTAATCGTCAAAGGACGGGGCATTTTCGTTCCAGGTGGCAAAGATCAAACCGCCGTAAATATGGGTACGGGCTTTCTTCAAACCCAGCTCAGCCTTCGAACACAGAGCGCCGTGCATCTGCTCCTTTTCCACCGGGGCGCCGATAAAGTCGCCGTTGGGGCGGAATGCCCAGCCGTGGTAGATACATTTGTGGGCGGGGGTATTGCCCTCCTCCCCCAGCGCCACCCGCATGCCACGGTGGGGACAGACATTGAGGGACACATGGATTGCGCCCTGCCGGTCGCGGGCGACAATCACCTGATCCTCGCCGATATGGCGCACCATGTAATCATTGGCATCGGGGATTTCGGACTTGTGGCCCAGCAGGTTCCAGCTCATGGCGAAGAGGTTTTCCAGCTCCCATTGGTACAGTTCTTCATCGCTCAGCACCGCCAGGGATACTTCGCGGGTGTCGCGCTTGATCAAATCGTCGAGGGTTTTGCCGGTGCGCAGGGTGCGCAGGCTTTTGGTTGCTATGTCCATTGTTTCACTCCCGTGGGGGCAGGGTTTGAGGCTGTCTGGCAGCAGAACAGCCGGTATTTATTGTTTTGATAGGTGGCGCTAATTTGTGGCACTCGCTTACGCCACAGACTATAGCAACAGCCCCTTCCCGCGCCTATACACAAAATCGCCAAATCGTTTATAGACAGCCATCAGTGCGGGAATACCAGCGGCAAATGCCGCACAGCCAGGTTCAACCCACCGAAAAATACCGGCGAACGATGTGGATCGAGCTGGAATGCAGGAATACGGGCCAGCCACAATTGCAAAAATGTACGCAACTCCAGGCGCGCAAGACTCGCACCCAAACAGCGATGGGGGCCGCTGTTGAAGGTGATATGGTGCTCCTTCCTGCCCATAATGAATTTCTCCGGCTCAACAAACGCATCAGGATCGTAATTTGCAGCCGGGGTCACCAGCAGGATACGTTCACCCTGTTTGAACTCGATACCTTCAAAGTTCTGGTCGCGGGTCACTTCGCGGATGGTGGAAACAATGCCGTGAAAACGCAGCAGCTCTTCCACTGCGTTGGTGAGCTTTTCCGGGTGGGCGCGCAAATCCGCCTGCAACGCCTGGTTGATGGCGAGGTAGCGAATGCTAAATGACAGCGCATTGACTACGGTTTCGAGACCGCCGAGAAACAGCAGTGTCGCGTAACTTTGCAACTCGGCCAGATCCAGTTTTCTGCCGTCGATTTCGATAAGCAGCAACTTGCTGATGAGATCGTCCCGAGGTTGCTGCTGACGGGCGACGATGGTTTCGGTGAGAATGCCCACGATGCTGGCGAAGGCTTTGTGACGCACCTGGCCATCGGTGGCGGCGGTGGCCTCTTCCGCCAACTGGCGAAATTCGGCGAGGCGATCGGTGGGCATCCCGGCAATTTTCATAAACAGGATCACCGGCAGAGGCTCCGCCACCTCCACGAGGAAATCGCAGCCCTGGCTGTCCACAACCTTGTCGATCAGCTCATTGGCCATGGCATGGAACATCTCAGACCAGTGACGCACACCGGCGGGTGAAAAATCGCGATTGAGGGGCATCCGGTAGGCTGTGTGCTCCGGCGGGTCAAGGCTGAGGGGTATCAGCCGCACTTTTTCCTTCATGGGCGGGATCATGTTGGATCCGCTGGTGAACATCTCCGTGTGAAGGGTAACCTCCTGGATCATGTGCTTGCTGATGGTGACCCAGTGACCGCCGTAGCGCGGGCTCCAGAACACCTTGGGCGCGCTGCGGTGAATGTCCTGCATGCGTCCGTGGGGATCGGCAACAATACCGGCATCGTTGATGTAGTCGTAATCGTATACGAGGCTGGCGGGCACATGGGCCGGGACCGGCGTCAGTTCACTGGACAGATTGGCAGGTGCGCTCATGGTTTTACTCCTGTAAGCCGATTGATGCCTGCGGTGGTCATGGATTTTATTTTTTTGTGCCGGGCACAATGATGTTGGGCGAATCGATCTGCTTTTGGATAAAGCCGTCCCAGTCACTGGCCCGCTCAATCAGCAGGTCGCGCACCTGCGGGTGGGTGGGCAGCATAAAAATATCGTTGCGGATGGCGTTGACCACCATCTCGCCTACCACCTCTGGCTCGATCAGTTCGAACTGGCTGCCGGGGCCGCGTACGTCAAGACCTTCGCTGTAGCGCTGTTTTACCGTGCCCATGATATTGGTGCGCACCGGGCCGGGGCACAGGCAGGTGACGCCAACACCTTTGGGTTTAAGGTAAATGGCCAGACCCTCGGACATCTGCACCACACCGGCCTTGGCGGCGGAATACGGCAGGCGGTCATAGGAATAAGTCATCAGCCCGGCGAAGGAGGCTGTGTTGACGATATGGCCCTCACCCTGGGCGAGAAAATGCAGCAGGAAAACCTGGTTGCTGCGCACCACCGACAGCAGGTTGCTGTCGAGCACCCGCATCCACTCGTCAAAAGGCAGATCCTCGGGCAGGCCGCTGGTGAGGATACCGGCGTTGTTCATAACAATATCGATGCGGCCAAAGGTTGCCAGCGCTGCATCCCGCGCCCGCTCGAAATCTGCCAGCTGGCCGACATCGCACACCTGGCCCACGGCGTTGGCGCCAATTTCATCCGCCACGGCCCGTGCGCCAGCCTCGTTGATATCGGTAACGACAACGCGCATACCCGCACGGGCAAATGCTAGCGCCGTGCCCCTGCCAATACCGCTGGCAGCGCCGGTGACAATGGCCACGCGGCCTTCAAGATTTTGCATAAATACTCCTGGTTGAATTAGGTGGATCAAATCGCCACCGCGATCACTGACTGGTCAAGGCTTACTGGTTAAGGCTCACTCGATCAGGCCTTCCTTGCGAAACACGTCCTCGGCGATATGGGCCGCCTGATTCGAGAGGGGAAAGCCCGCATAGGCAGCGGCGTGATAGATCGCTTCTTCCACTTCCTGCACGGTGCAGCCGTTGCGGATTGCCGCCATCAGGTGGATTTTCAGCTCGCCGGTCTGGCCCAGGGCGATGAGGATACCGAGGGTGACAAGGCTGCGGGCGCGGCGGTCGAGCTGATCGCGGGACCACAATTTGCCAAACACAAAATCCACCGCCATCTCTCCGCGATAGGCGCCAAATCTGGTTGAACCCACGCTGGCGGCAAGGGCGTGTGCCACTTCTGCGCCAACCATCTCACTGGCGGTAGCCAGACCTTTTTCTCTGTCAGTTGTCACGTTTTACTCCTGTTGTTATTGCTGAAATTGTTAAAGGCGCATAATCCAGCCGCCGTCGGTAGTGAGTTTTTGCCGGTCACCCAGTTGCTGGCGGCGAACGGCCGTTAGCGCGATTCCATATTTCGGACTCGGTTAAGCAGTGAATGCATGCCATATCAATGACCGCCCGCAGAACCACTGATCAGAGTGATCGATACCGGCACGGCGTTCATGCGGGGCTGGCCGAACAGGGGGTCAAACTCGGCGTTGGCATCCATCAGCGCGGAGGTGCAACTGCCCTGATTAATGGGGTCGTCCGCCTCATCGGGATTAGTGCCAAAGCAGTGGCTCATGGACAGGGTGCCCGGTCGCAGGCGTGCGTCGCGCGCTGCGACCGCCTGGATATCACCATGTAGCGACTGCACCCGAATTATATCGCCGCTGCTGATGCCGAAACGCGCCAGATCATCGGGATTTAAATAGGCGGGATTGTAGGAATACTTCCCGCCCAGCTTTGGATTGTGCCGCCCCGTTGAATTGTAAAAATCGTTCGAGCGCCTGGTGATAAGCAGCAGGGGGAACTCATCTGTAGGCGGAGGCGCATCACCTCGGGTTGCGAAAATCAGATCGAGTTCATCCATCATGGATGCCTCCCCGAGGGCCATCCGGGCATCGCAGTCCGCTTGCCTCGGCAGCACCAGGTCGTTGAGCTCGTCGAACAGCTTGCCGTGGGGATGCCGGCGAAGTTCCTCGAGGGGAACGCGGGAGCCAGTGGTGAGAATATCCAGCAACTCATCCGCGCCGATATCCCGATCCATGGGCAAGGGGACCGCCACCGGCGGTTTCTCCCAGTGCTGCCCCACACCGGCGGGATTGGCGTAAGCCACCATATTCAGCCCCATCTTGCGGGCGAGACGGTGAAAGAATTGCCCGGGATCCAGCAGGTCCGCGTTCGCGGGCGGCGGCACCAGGGCGGGAGAATACATGGCGTAGGGGAACTCGTTGGCGTGGGTCCAGAGGCCGTAGTATTTGGTGTATTCCGTATAGTGTGTAGTGCCGGGGGTTTCGAGCACCATGTAGTCGGGAATGACGTAGTGCGCCTTGCGGGCGGTATTCGACATGGAAACATCAAGAGACACGAGAAGGTCCAGAGAGTCCAGTGCCTCGGCGGCACGCTTCTGCCCCGGCAGGGAGACCGCCGGGTTGCTGCCCACACAGATCAGCGCGCGGATCTGACCCTTGCCGGGGGTGAGGATTTCCTCCGCCAGCGTGCCGGCGGTGGCACCGAGGATCGTTTTCGGCAGTCCGTGGATACGCCCGTTGGGAATCGTCTCGTCCCACGGCTTGTAGGGAGCCAGCGGCTGGGCATGCACCGGAACTTCCGGCAGCAGTACGTGGGGGTGGGTATTGGTCTCACCCTCCCGAACCCAGCGCCCACACAGGGTGTTCATGCACAGAACAAGGTACTCCGCCAGGGTGCCATGGAGTCCAAAGTGCGTGCCGGTGCCCGTGACGATGCAGCCGCGCTCGGCGTTGGCGAAGGTGCGCGCCGCCTGGCGGATATCGTCAGCGCAAACACCCACAATGTCTGCCGCGTGCTCCGGTGTGAAGGGTGCCACGTGGCGGGCAAGTTGGTCGAAACCCTCGGCGTTGTCCGCCACGAAAGTCTGGTCATAGAGCTTTTCGCTGATGATGACATTCAGAAAGCTGGCAATCAGCGTTGCGTCCTGGCCCGGCTGGGGCTGGAGATGAAGAAAGGCATGGGTGGCAGACTCGCTGGCACGGGGATCGACGACGATCAGCTTCATGCCGCGCTTTACCGCATCCTTGATGGTCTGCGCCGGGTTCTGTTCCAGCCCCATCTTGGAAATCACCGGATTGGCGCCCACCAGTATCCACACATCGGAATCGCGAAAGGCGTGGGGGCCGGGAATCCAGCGGCCATGCAGGGCCTGGGCGATCAACTTGCCGGGCTGATCGATGGTGCCCACCGAGAAAAAGCGTTCGTCGAAAGTACCGAGGGCACTGAGAAAAAACGCGCCCATCGAAGCGGCTGGGGGATTCGAGGCGAGGCCATTGCCGACAATGACCGCGAGGGATTCGGGGCCGTGCGCGGCGATGATTGCCTGCAGTTTGTCGACGATTTCATCCACCGCCTGGTGGGTGGGGATGGATTCGTAACCGCCATCTGGCCGACGGCGCTGGCTGTGCAACAGGCGCTCCGGGGCGTAATGCCCCTCGGGAAGGGTGCGTCCCTTGGGGCAGGTGTAGCCGTTGTAGAGCTGCGACGTTCGGTCCCCTCTGACCTTTGTTGCACGGTTGTTTTCGATGGTCACCTCAATAGGGCAACAGGCAGGGCAAATCTTGCATATGCCGATGGCGGTGGTCATGGTGGTCTCCTGATATTTGATGTTATTTAAAGCTTCGGAGAGTAACGTCGACGGCATCATCCATGATGGTGGGATCCTTTCATAAGGGCCTGTTAACACCTATTTGGATTGTCGATAATCCAAATAGTGCTAACAGGCCCTAATACACCCTATATGCTTCCTTTATCGGTTCAATCATCAAAGGCGCATAATCCAGCCGCCGTCGGTATTGAGGTTTTGCCCGGTGACCCAGTTGCTGGCAGCGGACGACAGATAAATCAGCGCGCCAAATAAATCGGCGGGATTGCCAAAGGTTTTCAGCGGCACCATCTGTTCGAGGGCCGCAACCAGCCCGGGATTATCGCCACGGGAAACATCGCCCGAGGCGGTATCCATATGGCCCGGTGCCAGGGCGTTGACGTTGATGCGGCTTGCGGCCAGTTCACGTCCAAGGCTGGCGGTCAGGCTGACCAATGCCAGCTTGCTGGCGCCGTATACACCAGAGGGTATAAACGCGCCGCCGGAGGTGATATTGATAATCTTGCCGAAGTAACCGACGTCAGCTTCGGCATTTTTCACCATGTAAGGCACAACGGCGCGGCTGCACACCAGCGGGCCGTTGAGGTTGATGGTCATGACCTTGTTCCACCAGGTCATATCAATGCCCATTACGCTGTAATCGGGGATTTCCTTCATCAATGCCGCGGCATTGACGAGAATATCGATACGGCCAAATTTATCTGCCACAGCTTTTGCCATGGCGGCAGCACTGTCCTCCGACGACACATCCACGGCCACGCCGATGCAGTCGTAACCCTGGGCGGCAATAGCGGCTGCGCGTTTATCGGCAATCTCCTTGTTAATATCCGCCAGGGCTACTTTCGCACCGGCTTTTGCCAGAGCCAGACCAAAGGCAGAGCCGAGATCGCCAGCGCCGCCGGTGATAATGGCAACGCGATTGTTGAGCTGAAACAGGTCGAGCATGGACATGGGTTTTCCCTCTTTCTCTAAAATTTGGGAACCTCTAAATACGTTTGCTGCGACGGGCTGGCTAGGCAAATTTGGCCGAAAAAGCGGAGTTTACATGGAGTAAATGAGCATTTTGAGGCCAAATTTAACGACGCCAGACCTAGCAAGCTAGTTTTTAGAGGTTCCCATTTATCAACCGTTGGCATTGGCAATGGAAACCGTCTTGCTGCGTAAAAACTCATCCAGCCCTTCCTTGCCGCCTTCGCGACCGTGGCCGCTCAAGCGCTCACCACCAAAGGGGGATTCCGGCTGGATTTGCATGGCGCCGTTGATGCAGACGGTGCCAGCGCGCAGTTCGCTCGACAGACGCATGGCGCGGTTGAGGTTTTTGGTCTGGATATAGGCAGCAAGGCCGTATTCCGTCGCGTTGGCAATGGCGACGGCTTCTTCCTCCGTATCAAAGGGAGTGATACACAGCACCGGGCCGAAGATTTCCTGCTGGGCCAGTTGTGAATCCGGTTTGACGTCGGCAAACACACTGGGAGTCACATAAAAGCCCTCGGCAAATTCGCCTCCGGCGCGCTCGCCACCCACCACCAAGCGGCCGTCACCGGCAGCTTTAGCGCGATTGATAATACCCATGATGCGCTCGCAGGCGGCCTGGTTGACCACCGGCCCCACATCCACAGCAGGGTCGAGGGGGTCGCCAACCACCAGTGTGCGCACCCGCGCCTCGACACGAGCCACCACATTGTCATAAACACTGCGCTCCACCAGCAGGCGGGTGGGGAAGGCACAGCCCTGGCCGCTCATCATGCCGATACTGAACATCACCGCATTCTCCACAGCGCGGTCGAGATCCGCATCGGCAAAGAGCAGGTTGGCGGACTTGCCGCCCAACTCAAACACCAGGGGTTTGAGGGTTGCGGCGCTGGCGATCTGGATTTTGCGGGCGGCGATGGGGCCGCCGGTAAAGCTGATTTTCTGCACATCAGGGTGACTGACAAGGGTTTCCCCCGCAGCGACAGAGCCGGGAATGATATTCACCACGCCGGGAGGAATACCCGCCTCCAGCACCAGCTTGCCAAACAGGCCCGCCGCCCAGGGGGTCATCTCGGAGGGTTTGATGACAACGCTGTTGCCTGCGGCAAGGGCCGGGGCGACTTTCATGCCGAGGGAAATGAGCGGACCGTTCCAGGTGATGATAATACCCACCACCCCGTAGGGTTCGGCGAGGGTGTAGGCAAACTGGTCGGTGGGCATTGCAGTGGTCACCTGGCCGGTGATCTTGTCGGCCCAACCGGCGTAGTAGCGGGTCCAGGCGGCGGCGATAAGCGGCCCGACGAAGGCACCCTTGAGTGAAGTGCCATTTTCCAGACAGGTCAGTCGAATCAACTCATCAGCATTCTGTTCGATAAGGTCGGCGAGGCGATTGAGCAGGTCGCGGCGCTGGCGCGGAGGCGTTTTGCGCCAGATGTCAAACCCTGCTTTTGCCGCTGTCACTGCCTGGTTGACTTCGGCGGCGCCTGCCAGGGGCACCTGGGCCTGGATTTTGCCGGTGGCGGGATTCACATGGTCGAACACCCCATCACTGCCGTGATCCAGAAAACGGTCGCCGATTTGCAGTTGCACAGGGGGAAGCTGACGGGGGGAGACTACGCTATTCATAATGATTCTCATCCGTTGGAAAGACAATTCAGGTGAGTGGTAAAACCACACTAAAAATCCGCTGTAGCGGATTTTTAGTGTGGTTTCAGGAAAAGCTGTACATAACCAGGACTCCCAAAAAAGGCACGTCCCTGTGCCACAGAAGGGAGATAAAGCCTGTTACTGACCGAAGGAGTACTTCAGCTCCAGGCCGTACATGCGGGGTGGTGCAAACGCCAGTGTATACAAACCCAAAGAATTGGAGGTGGCACCAGCGGCATAGGGATATTCATCGTCCAGAAGATTGCGAACGAAGAAACCAAGGTCAATGCCGGTATTGCCCATTGCCTTCCAGTCCAGACGAAGATTGGCGACATCGTAGGACGGTAATTTACCGTTACCCACATAGTATTCATCCTGCCAGTAATAATCGGCATTCAGGACGATTTCGCCACCCATGGCCGGCTGCATCAACACCCAGTTCAAGGCAAGCGCCGTGGACCAGTCTGGTGATGCGGGATCCAATGACGGACCTTGCAAACCGGGGATGGGCGGCAGTGGTGCTTCGTTGATCTTCTGATGGGTATAAGCTGCAGTGTGGCTGATGGTAATGTTATCTGTCGCATGCACTGTCAGCTCCGACTCAAAACCGCTGAGGGTACGCTTGCCGGTGTTGATGCCCACGGAACTGGATGAAGGCGCGCTGGGATCGGTAGCGGCAATCACACCTGAGGTATTAAACGAGGTAACGACATTATCGTACTCCCCACGATAGACCGAGATATTGAACCTTACAGGTGTGTCGGCAACCATAAAATCGGTTTTGAGACCGATTTCGACGTCCTTGAGGGTTTCCGGATCATAGGTCTGATAGGCATTCAAACCCAACGCCAGGGCTGCCGGACTGTCAAAGGCTGGCGTGTTCACACCGCCTTCCCGGTACCCCTTGCGGTGGGTAATGTAGGCAAAGATGTTGTCGTTGACTTGCCAGTCGAGACCGATGTTCCAGGTATTGGCACTCTCGTCGGACTTGACCACCGAGCCCAGATTGCCGCACTGGCTCTCGCTGATAGTGGGTTCCGGCGTAGCGAAGATATTGGTGAGGTTACCCGTATCTGAAAGTGAGCACACTTTCTCATCGGTCTGGTTATAGCGATAGCCGACATTGATTTTAAGGCTGTCAGTAATGTCATAGCCGATCTGGCCAAACAGTGCCTTGTTGGTTTTTTCGCTATACGCATGGACCCAGGGGCCAACAGGGGTGGCGATATTGAAGATGGTGCCGTTCTTGCCATTGGGAGACTCCTCAATCCAGAAGGCACCGATCAAATAATCCAGACCACCATCAAAGGCTTCACCGTACAGGTGCATCTCGTTGCTGTACTGCTCAACCGCAATACGGCTTGACGGTGTGATGATGGGCGGCGCATAGGCCACGCCATCGGAGTTGAAATCAGTGGCTACTTCGGTGCTGCGGTAACCGAAAATATTGCGCAGGGTAAGGTTGTCAGTGATGTTCCACTCGGTGCGGTTGGACACGCCCCACAGTTCGGAGTCGAAACGCTGGTCCAGCTCCGAGCTGGTTTTATAAGGGCCCCACTGCTTCTGCTGGATCAGGGCATCGTCAATATCACGGCCAGGCTGAAAACCGGTGCAGGGGACAGGGTTGAAAACCGGGTTAAAGGTTTTGCAATCCCACAAGCTGGCGAAAGGTGGCAGTCGCACCAAGCCAGCAGGCAACACTTCAGTGAGAATACCGCCTGTGCCCGCCTCGTTCACTTCGAGATAATCAAATACCGTGGTGTTGGTCAGATTGTCCGTGGGATCAAGCAGCAGTGACGCCCGGAACATGTTCTTGTTGACATCATCCATGTCCGCTTTACCCGTCATATTCTTCGTATAGCCATCGCGGCGCGACACCTTGCCAGCGATGCGCAATGCGGCGACGTTATCCACCAGGGGGATATTGACCGCACCTTCCAAGTCATTATGTTCGTAGTTGCCGACACTGCCCTTCACATAGCCACCAACATCATAGCTGGGTGCCTGGGGGGTAATCACCACAGCACCACCCATGGCGTTGCGCCCAAAAAGTGTACCCTGGGGGCCCTTCAACACCTGAATACTGCCCAGATCATAGGTGGGGATGTTGGAGCCGTTGAAGTTGAGGGGAATATCAGCGAAATAGTTGATCACTGCGTTCGGCGCAGTGCCGATGGGGATACGGGACAGGCCACGCAATACCACGTTCATGTTGCCGCCGCCGCCCTGGTGGACAAAGCGGATGCCGGGGGCGACGCGGGTCAGGTCGCCGAGATTGAGCACTGAGCGATCCTCCAATATCTGGGTTGAAAAGGCGTTCACCGACACAGGGACGGTCTGGGCGCTCTCTTCGCGGCGGGTCGCGGTAACAACAATTTCTTCAATGGTACGCACACTGGATGATGTCGCTTCCTGGGCGATACCCTGGGTGGCAACAGCAATGCCAAGTGCAAGTAATGCGAGCGATGATTTTTTAATGGTTAACATCTGTGCCTCCGAGGGAGCAGGTTGTTTGACTTATACGCTTGTATCTCTGTAAGCATCCGGGGCGATATTCAACACCGCTACCCGGCACTGGAACGGCTGCACCGCTGACATCCCAGAGCCGTCTTTATATTACACATTTTAGATATATGCAATTTTATATAGCCATTATAAGACATTTTATTGTTGTAAAAAGACATATAAAAATATATGTTATATAAACAGGGTTCAGGGGGAGCCTTGACAACCGGCCATTCCAGTGCATCATGCCCATCAAACTCCGAATCAGATCCCAGCCATGTCAGCAGTCAGCGCCAAACGTCCCACCAGGGTCAAAAGCACCATCGACAAGATCCTCACCGCCGCCCTGCAACTGATTGCTGAACGGGGGGCAAGCGCCATGTCCATCAGTGAAGTGTGCAGGATCGCGAATATTGCCCGCCCTACCCTCTACCGCCACTTCTCCACCATGGAGGAGCTGACAGATGCCCTCTTTAAAAGGCTCTGCGATGATTTTGACGACGAAGTGCGCGCCGCTATCAGCGCCAACCCCGCCATTGAAAACCGCATTGACGTATTTGCCGCTTACCTGACCGGGCGAATTGCCCTGGCCAGCAGCCGCATGATCTACGTGGCCAACGCGGACTTTGGCAAGCAGTTGGTGAAAAAGAACATGGAAAACCGGCGGGAAATATTCGAGTGGGCACTGACACCCTTGTTTGACCTGTCGGAGACCGTTGCCGGCAGAAAGATGGACCGTCGCCTGGCAACGGATGTACTTACGCGCTACTACATTTCCCTTCAGGAACACAGAACAGAACTGAGCCAGGAGCAAATCCACAGCAACTTCCGCCAGTTGATGCACGGCTTGTTGCATATTCGCCCGGCGGAGCGCTGAGATTCTGCACAGAAAAATGCCTCTACCGCCAACGCCAGTCACACAGGGCACAGACGGAATACCGTATCGTCAGTTCGAATGCAGACAGTCACTCGGCAGCCATCATTCCCAGCAACCATGGAGTCAAAGAAACGATTGCGCCAAGGGGACAAAAATATCGCAGCCAGGCCTGCAGTTCGATAGGTCGATGGCACCGTTAACGATGTGCGAGTAACCACCTGGAAGAAGTCTTTCTGGCCGCCTCGCCAGACCGTATTTGCCTGAGAAGAATGACTCGGGGTTGAGCACACATGGACCCCTGAGGCACAACTCACCAACCCGCCGATACGAATCTCCCAGATGAACCCATAAAAAAACCGATCCCACTGGAATCGGTACAAGGGGAGTTAATCACGGATTAAGGCCTGGCCCGGCGCACTGAAAACCGTACACGACCCAGTGGCAGCGCTCGAGACTCTGGACATTGGCGCAAAGGTAAAACGATAAACACCAATTGGGGAAAGCGGGCTTCGCCGCCATAGGCGAAGCCCGCAAGCCTGGTTAGAACTGGTACCGCAGATCAACACCATAGGTTCGTGGCATGCCGGGGCTGCGCACACCGAAGCCAACGGATTGGTACTGCTCAAAGGCGTGGGTGAAGTATTCCTTGTCCGTCAGGTTCTGGCCCCAGAGCGCGACGGATATCCCGTTGTGGATATCCAGGGTCAGCCGCCCACTCCACAGGCCGTGACCCGGGATGGTTAGCACCTTGTTGAGGAAGTCCAGGTCTTTCAATTGCTCCGCACTGAAACCCGGCTCTGCGGTACGCTGGCTGTAGGGCTTGTCATCCGTGTAGCTGTAACTCAGATAACCTGTCAGGGTACCGACACCCAGCTGCACCGCCTGGCTGGCGCTGAGGGTGTAGGTCAACTCGGGCACATTGGACATCAACTCGTCGCTGCGGTCGTACTCCACCTCCTGACCGCCGACGATCGCCTTGTCGAGATAGGTGCCGCTCTTGTACTCTGAATCCAGATAGACCACCGCCGCTTTCAGCTCCGTGCCTTCCCAGGGCGCGAGTATACCTTCGAACTCGATACCGTAAGTTCTGGCATCCCCGGCGTTCTGGGTTGCCTGGGAGGTGCGGTTGTTGATTACATCACTGCGGATGCGCTGCATGTCCTCGGTTTCAATGGCGAACAGCGCCACGTTGGTGCGCAGACGGCCGTCAAAGGAATCCAGCTTGATCCCCACCTCCACGTCCGTTGCCTCCTCTGGATCGTAGGATTCCTTGCCGGGCACGACCGGGCGGGTGTTGAAGCCACCAGCGGTGGAGGCGTTGCTGGTTTTGACGTAGACAAACATATCGTCGTTGACCTGGTAATCCAGCCCCAGCACCCAGGCGGGGTAGCTGAAGGATTCATCAAATTTCTGGCTACCCACGAACGACGCGATGGAGCCGTCAGGATTGAGCGTAAAACCCGACCGCGCCTTGGCGGTGATGCCGCGATCATCCCAGGTATAGCGGTAGCCAGCGGTGGCGCGCAGTTTCTCGGTAAAGTGATAGTTGATCTGGCCAAACACCGCTTTTGATTTCGAGCGGATGTCCGCCAGGTTAAGGCCTGTGGGCACCAGGCCGGAGAAACCGAACACGTCGGACACGGAGCGCTCGTCACCATCCTCCTTGAAGTAAAACGCACCGCCGATGAAATCCAGCTTGTCCCATGATCTGGACAATTGCAGCTCCTGGCTGACCTGGGTCTGATCGTAGACGGAATAAAAGCTCAGCAGGCGCAGCGGTGTGCCGTCGATGTCGAGACTGTTGGTCATGAAGTTGTTGCGGCGGGCGGTAATGGATTTCAGGTGCCACTCGCCGATATCCCAGTCGAGGGTGGCAGAGACGCCGGACATCCGGCCAATATCATAGGGATCGTCCATCAGCGACATGCCAGTATCGGGATCGCCCCAGGTCTGGTCAAAGTCGCTGTTGCCGTACACAAAATCGTTGTAATCGTAGCCATTGGCGGCAAAGAACTGGCCAACGGTACCGAAAGCGGGGCCAAAGGGCATCAGATTGTCGTTGATGCCGATCACGGTCAGGGGGTTGCCGTTATCCTCGAACTCGGACTTGTCCGCCGTCAGGGACAAGGTAATGGGCAGGTCGATGGGCGTCCAGTTCAGGGTGGCGCGGGCGCCCCAGCCCTTCTCCAGCTCCCGGTAGCTATTGCCAGTAGTCTCGTTGTCGAAGGCGCCATCGTTGGTTTCGTACTTGCCAGCCACCCGCAGTGCCAGTTCGTCCGTGATGGGAAAATCGACGCCGCCCTCAAAACGGCGGGAGCCGAAATTGCCCACACCAGCGGTGAGGTCGCCGCCGAATTCTTCCCCTGGCTGCACCGTGGTGACGTTGAGCGCACCGCCGGTGGTGTTGCGGCCAAACAATGTACCCTGCGGCCCCCGCAGCACTTCCGCCTGGGCGACATCAAACAGGGCAAAGTTCGCTGATGTGATACGGGCATAGTTGACGCCGTTCACGTAGATGGCCACGGCCGGATCCGTGGCGGAGTTGGCCTCGTTTTTTGACTGGCCGCGAATCGCCATCACCAGGGTGCCGGGGCCACCCGCAGCGCCGTTGGCGACGGTCAGGGTGGGCGTGGTGCGGGTGATATCCGCCATTTGGGTGACACCGGCAGCGATCAGGGTGTCCCGGGTCAGGGCGGTGACTGCGACGGGGGTTTGTTGCAGGTTCTCCTCGCTTTTTCGTGCGGTGACGACAATCTCTTCAATCTGCGCCAGGGCGGGAGTGGCAAGTCCAACAACGGACAGCGCAATGGCGGTGTGCAACAGGGTTTTATGGATTTTCATTCGCTGTTCCTCTTCTTTAGTTGTGATGGCTAAAACGTTGTAAAACCTCGTGACGATGGACAGCCGCTATGCGCCCGGCCTGCTTGACAGGCCCCCTTGGGTCCCCGGCAATTCGATCCGGATATCCACCTGCTGGATAACGCCCTTGGCCATCCGGCCATTGGCAGTTTTCTGCGGTGTCACAGTGCTGCCCCAGTCGATGCCCACATCGAAGGTCTCGTGGGAAGGCAGGCGGCCGCCGATATTGGTCAGCTCACCCTCCGCCACCACCTCGCCGTTCACCGACAGGGTGCCGATGCCGGTTGTCTGACCGGTTTTTCGCAGGGCAAATGTCACCGTGGATTCACCGCCGGGCAGGGCCTTTTCCCCTTGCAGCAAGGTTGTTGCGCGGCCCACATGGTTATACGCAAATACGGGCCGACCCTCCTTCACATAGAGGGCGTAGCCACCATCACTGCCGCCAAAGGCATAGATCACCCCGTCTGCAGCCCTGTCGCCATTGACCAGCTGCGATTCGGAGCTGAAGCTGAAGAGGTGGATGGGCGGCGCGATGGTATGGGGGATGCGCTCGCTGCCGGGGTAGAGCACAAAGCGTCCGTCCCGCTCCCGCAGCCACTTCATTTGCTGGGCGAACACTTCCTTGATGGAATCCGGCATCAGCGGGTAGATGTTGTTGTCCTGCGCCACCTGCTCGAACAGTTGCTGCATTTGCGCAAGTTTTTGTGGGTTTTTTTCAGCGAGATTGATGCGCTCGTTAAAGTCCTCATCGACGTGATAAAGCTCCCACACAGCATCGTTCACTGACACTTCCTTGAACACATTCCACGGCTCGGGGCGCAACTGCACATTGGCCTTCCAGCCGTCGGCCCACAGGCCATGGTTGCCCCACATCTCGAAATACTGCACTTTTTTGCGGGTTTTCGCTTTCGCATCGTCGAAGGCGTAGCTGAAACTCACGCCGTCCATGGGCTGCTGCTCAATGCCGTCCACGGCATCCGGCGCTGGCAGGCCGAGAATATCCAGCACTGTTGGCAGGATATCGTTGACGTGGTGGAACTGGTTGCGAATGCCGCCCTTGTCGGCAATGCCCCTGGGCCAGTGAACCAGCATCGGCACCCGGTTGCCGCCTTCAAAGGCGCTTTGCTTGAAGTACTTGAACGGCGTGTTGCCCGCCGCTGCCCAACCCGCCGGGTAGTGGGGATAGGTACCGGGGCCACCCCAATTGTCGAAGTGTTTCAGGTTCTCTTCCCAGCTCACCTGGCCCATCAGCAACTCGTTGTAGGAACCCTGCAAGCCGCCTTCGGCACTGGCGCCGTTATCGGACACCACGATGATCAGGGTGTTATCCAGCGCGCCGGTTTCCCGCAGGGTGTCGACAATGCGGCCAAACTGATCGTCGGCATGATCGAGCATGGCGGCAAAGGCTTCCATGGCCCGCGCGGCCATACGCTGTTGTTCCGACGTGAGGGTTTCCCAGCGCGGCACATTGTCAGGCCAGGGCGGTAATTGTGCATCGGCAGGCACCAGCCCGAGGCGTTTCTGGCGCGCCAGTATCAACTCCCGCGCCGCGTTCCAGCCCATATCGAATTTGCCCTTGTAGCGGGCGATATAGTCGGCGGGGGCGTGGTGGGGGGCGTGCACCGCGCCGCTGGACCAGTACATCAGGAACGGCTGATCGGGCTTGATGGCGCGCTGGGTGCGCACCCAGTCGATGGCCTGATTGGCGAGATCGGTAGTAGCGTGGTAATTCACGTCATCGGGCACAGCAACCGGTCTGTGGTCGCGCCACATGAGCGGAGTGAAGTGGTTTGTGTCGTAGGTCAGAAAGCCGTAGAAATGCTCGAACCCCTGTCCGCTTGGCCAGTAATCAAATGGCCCCAGCGGCGAGGTATGTTCGGAGGGCAGTTGGTCCCACTTGCCGAGGGCGTAGGTGGCATAACCCTGATCCTTGAGGATGCGGGCAATACCGGCGGCGCTTTTGCTGATGCGGGCGCTGTAACCGGGGTAACCGGCGGGCATATTGGCGTGGGAACCCATGCCCACGGCGTGGGGGTTGCGTCCGGTAAGCAGCGATGCACGGGTGGGGGAGCACAGGGGCGTGGCATGAAAGTTCGAAAAGCGCAGGCCGTTGTCAGCCAGACTGTCGAGATTGGGCGTCTCAACCAAACCGCCAAAGTTGGCGACCTGACCAAAGCCCACATCATCCATCAGCCAGATCAACACATTGGGTGCGTCTTTGGAGGGCTGCGGGGTTTGTGGCCAGTAGGGGGTGGATTCGGCGGCAGTTTTGCCAATCACGCCTTTAAATTCACCAGCCTGGGCAAGCATGCCGATGGCCATCAGACATGGGAATAACAGTAATGCGACAATGTGACGCCAAAGGATTGCGGCCTGTTTCATAGGGTGCTCCCGTATTGTTATCAATTTGTGTCGCCAATCCCGGCAATAAGGCCGACGAAGGCTACAAGGGTCCACATCGATCATCCACAGACTTGTCTGTTTCTTATGCTCCGAATTGTGTGTAACCGGCCATCGGTGTGATGGCGACCTCCCTATCGTTGATGCTTTGTGACGCTAACCTCTGCAGGGTGCACGGGCGGCGCAAGCATCTCGACTTTGCGGATAACGCCGCTGAATCTGCCGCCGCGGGCATAAGCGGTGGAAACCTGCGCGCCAGAATCAAATCCCACATCCAGAGTTTCACTGACGCCATTGGGCATCATCGCGGTGGCGACAATACGGCCTTCGGCAAGCAACTTGTCACCAGCACTGATACGCATCGTGCCCCCTGAGCCCGGTACCGGTTTGTCGGTGGTGAAGTCAAAACGCAGGTGAGTGATTCCGGCGGGCAGTGGTTGTTTTGACTCGACCCGGAATCGGTCCTGCGGTTCGTGACTGCGCGCGTGCTCCACCACTGCCCTGCCCTCGTCAAGATAAAATGCCCAGCCCCCCAGATAACTGCCGGTGGCGAGCACCACACCGCTGGCATTTTTATCCAGCTCCAGTTCTGCGGTCAGACTGAAGTTGCGCCCGCTGAGTACCGGCTGCTCCTTCCAGGGCAGGCTGATATCCGGCCCCCAGAACACCCAACTGTCACGGGATTCGGACGGCCTGCCGATGCGCGCATTGAAACGGTGATCGAGGGACGAGCGCAGGGGCAATACCTGGTTACGTTCAGCCTCCTCGTTCCACAAGGCGATCAGGGCGCGGAGCTTGTCCGGCTGATGTTTCGCCAGATTATTGGCCTGACTGAAATCGTTGCGCAGGTCGTACAGTTCCCACTGGTAATCCTCAGCCTCCACTACTGACGAGGCCTGCCAGGGCATACGCTCCGGCGTGGTGTTGGCCATCCAGCCCTGGTGGTAAATGGCGCGATTGCCGAGCAGCTCAAAGTACTGGGTCTCATGGCGCCCTGCGGCACTGGCATCCTCAAAGGTATAGGCCATGCTGACGCCGTCGATCGGTTGCTGGGCAATGCCGTCGACGGTGTCCGGCGCAGTTACCTTGGCCGCCTCAAGGATGGTGGGCATCACATCGATGACATGATGAAACTGATTGCGCACGGCGCCGCTGGCTTCAATATGCCCCGGCCAGGAAATGACCAGCCCGTTGCGAGTGCCACCGAGATGGGAGGCCAGCTGTTTCAGGTAGGGAAACGGGCTATTGGTGGCCCAGCCCCAACCAGCGGGATAGACGGAATAGCTCTCCGGGCCGCCCAGTTTGTCGAGATTTTCCAGCTGCCACTGCTGGGATTGCTCACCCTGATGAGTCAGGGTCTGCAACTCGTTGAAGGAGCCAGCCTCACCACCCTCACCACTGGCGCCGTTATCGCCCTGGATAAAGACCACCAGGGTGTTATCGCGCTCACCCATGCGCGCGATCTCATCGAGGATGCGGCCAATCTGGGCATCCTGATAGGCAAGCATGGCAGCGAACACTTCCATATGACGGGCGTAAATCTGTTTTTGATCCGCACTGAGGCTATCCCAGGGCGCAATCTCAGCGGGCCGTGGGGTCAAAACAGCACTGGCGGGAATAATGCCCTCTGCTTTTTGGCGGGCAAAAATACGCTCGCGCTCCACATCCCAACCGTGGTCGAAGCGACCGCGAAAGCGGGCGATCCAGTCCGCAGGCGCCTGCTGAGGCGAGTGGGCAGTACCCGGCGCGAAGTACAAAAAGAATGGTTTGCCTGGAGCATTGGCCTTCTGGCCGTGAATCCAGCGGATGGCGTCGTCGGCCAGATCCCTGTCAAGCAAAAGATCGGCTGGTCGATTGCTGGTGTCTACCGCCGTGGTATTGCGAAACAGGCGCGGATTCCACTGGTCCGTGTCAGCGCCGATAAAGCCATAGAAATACTCAAACCCCCAGCGCCCGGTGGGCCACTGGTCGAAGGGTCCCGCTGTAGGTGCTTCCTGCCAGAACGGGGTATTGTGGTGCTTGCCGAAAAAACTGGTGTTGTAGCCGTTTTCCCGCAGCAGCCGTGCGATGGGGGCCGCACTGCGTGGCAGCTCGGACCAGTAGCCGGGAAAGCCCATACTGAGGTTTGATAACGCGCCATACCCCACCGCATGGTGGTTGCGACCACTGAGCAGTGCCGCCCGCGTGGGCGAGCACATGGCAGTGGTGTGAAAGTTGTTATAGCGCAAGCCGTTATCCGCCAGGCGATCGAGATTGGGCGTTGGCACCGATCCACCAAAAGTACTGCTGGCGCCAAAGCCCACATCGTCGGTCATGATCAACACCACGTTGGGGGCATCCTCGGGAGCCGCCACGGGCGCTGGCCAGTGAGGTTCAGACTCGCCCAGATTTGCGCCCACCCTGCCCTGGAACACCGGATCGGCAGCGGGCAATGCAAGCTCTCCAGCATTAACGGGCGCTACAGTACACAGAGCCAGCCAAAGCAACATCAACAGAAAAGGGCTGCAGGCAGTCTGCAAAATCCCTGCACCAGACTGGTTTACACTGACATTAATCATTGCTGGAACTCCCCGAGTTTGACTTCGACTTTGTTGATCTTCCCTGTGAAGCGACCTTGCTGTTCATACTCCGTGCTCACCGGTGTACCGGCGTCAAAGCCGATATCAAAGGTTTCACCCAATCCCGCAGGCCTGACGATGGTGCGCTCTATACGGCCTTCAGCCAGCAGGCGCTCACCCGCATAGAGGCGCGCGCTGCCACCTTGGTGAAAGCCGGGTTTATCCGGCGTGAATTCATAGCGGACAGCCACAGGACCGGCAGGCAATGTCTGATCGGCCACGATCCGGAACTGATCCTCCGGCTTGGTGGAGGCGGCATAGTGCAGCACTGGCACATTGTCCTTGAGGTACAGGCTCCAGCCACCGAACCAGCTACCCAGAGATACCAGTACTCCAGTGGTTTTCTGCTGCGGGACAACAATATCCGCAGTCAGGCTGTAGGCGCGCCCCGCAAAGCTCGGTGCGGCGCTGCTCTCCACCTGTATAGCGCTGCCCCAGTAAACGAAATCACTGCGCCCGGACGCCATCCAGAAGTAAAAATCCTTGGCCCGTTCAAAACCGAAGCGGTCATCCACCGGCAGCACATTGTTGCGTTTGGCCTCGGCCATCCACAGCGCTTGCAGCTCCTTGAGCTTTTCTGGATGTTGTGCCGCGAGATCGTTGGACTGACTGTAATCGTCGTTGAGGTTGTACAGCTGCCACTGGTATTCATCCGCACGGCCTTCGGGCGCCTTCTGCTGCCAGGGCATACGGCGCGGCACGGTGTTGGCCCACCAGCCTTGATGGTAAATGGCGCGGTTCGCCTGGGATTCAAAATACTGGGTGGTATGGCGCTCGGGGACACTGGCGCCATCAAAGCTGTAGCGCAGGCTGACCCCATCAAAGGGTTGTTGAGGCACGCCGTCCACAGACTCGGGCGCAGCCACGCCGGCGACCTCCAGCAGTGTCGGAGCAATGTCGTTGACGTGGGTAAACTGGCTGCGGTTCCCGCCCTTGTCAGCAATACCTTGCGGCCATGACACCACCAGCCCGTTGCGGGTACCGCCGAGGTGGGAGGCCACCTGCTTGACCCAGGGGAATGGGGTGTTCATCGCCCAGGCCCAGCCCACAGGATAGTTCTGGTAAGAGCGCGGCCCGCCCATGTCATCAATGCTTTGCAGCAACCATTCATCGCTGTCGTGGACGTTGTTGGTGATCTCGCCAATTTCGTTGGTGTTGCCGCGAGTGCCGCCCTCACCACTGCCGCCATTGTCGCCGGTGATAAACATCACCAGGGTGTTATCAAGTTCGCCCATGCGTTCCAGCTCGCCGACGATGCGACCGATCTGGGCGTCCTGATAGGCGACGGTGGCGGTAAATACTTCCATCATGCGCGCCGCCACCCGCTGCTGGTCGGCAGTGAGGGAATCCCAGGCGGGAATTTGCTGCGGTCGCGGCGTGAGCCTGGCATCAGCGGGAATCACCCCTGCCGCCTTTTGGCGGGCAAAGGATTCTTGCCGCATTTTGTCCCAGCCTTGATCAAACTGGCCCTTGAAACGCGCGATCCACGCCGCTGGCGCCTGGTGCGGTGCATGGGGTGTGCCCGGCGCGTAGTAGAGAAAGAAAGGCTTGCCGCTGTGGGAGGCCTTCTGGTTGTGAATCCACTGAATGGCGTCGGTGGCAAAGGCCTCGTCGAGAGTTTCGCCTTCCTTCAACACAGCGTCAGTGACCCGGTTGGTATTGCGAAACAGGCTCGGGTGCCACTGGTCCGCATCGCCACCCACAAAGCCAAAAAAGTACTCAAACCCCATCCCCGTGGGCCAGCGATCAAAGGGCCCGGCGGCGGAGCGCTCCCAGGGCGGCACGTTGTGATCCTTGCCAAACATGGCAGTGTTGTAGCCGTTGTCGCGAAGAATGCGCGCCACGGATGCGGCACTTTTGGGAATGTTCGACCAGTAGCCGGGAAAGGGAGTGGCGATGTCAACCACATTCCCGGTGCGCACTGCATGATGGTTGCGCCCGGTCAGCAGTGCGGCGCGGGTGGGCGAACAGATGGCAGCGGTGTGGAAACGGTTGTAACGCAAGCCCTCCCCCGCCAGGCGATCGAGAGTGGGCCGGGGCACAGGGCCACCAAAGGCACTCGACACCCCAAAGCCTTCATCGTCGGTCATGATCAGCAGAATATTCGGCGCGCCTTGCGAGGGCTTCACTCTCTCGGGCCAGCCCGGTGTGGATTCATTCACCACTGTGCCAAGTGTGCCTTGATAAGTGGACTCCGGCTTTGGCAATACATTCTCAGTACCCGGCTGAGCAGCGACTGCCATCATTGACAAACCTGCCATCACGGATAAACCCGCAGATATCAGCGCAGCAGAAAAATAGCGGAACAGCCGCCTTGGGGAATGGATCATCATGGAAACTCCTGCTTTATTTTTAGAAACACCCTGCCGGGAAGAGGTAAAAATCACTCTGTCGTGGCGGGTTGAACTACTGTGGATTGCTGCCGACGCCGGATGAGCGGAAAGAAAATTTCTTCACTCCAGTGCTTGTCCTTACCGGGCACACCGTAGTGAGCGGGGCGACCTTCGGGTATGTGGAGCGTCCCGAACAGCCGGTCATAGATAGTCAGCATCACCGCATAGTTGCGATAGGTTTTGCCGTCCTTGCCAAAACCGTGGTGGGTGTGGTGCAGGCGCGGGGTGATAAATACCCACTCGATCACCTTGAGAATGCGGGCGCCCGCCGGCGTTTTGGCGAGCGCATCGTCCCAGCGCAGGGCGCTGTGGGTGAGGGCATTCCACGAGAGCAGGATTCCCAGCACCGTGGCGCTCGCCGCTTCCAAACCGAGATAGAAGGCAAACCCTATGACCCAGGCGTAGGGCACGACGAAGACCCAGAACACATTCACCCGTGCCATCACCGTAACGTTGAGGTACTTCGACGAATGGTGGGTGCGGTGCAGGCCATAGAGAATCGGGTGCTTCACCGGGTTATGGGCCATGCGATGCACCCAGTAGAAGGCGAATTCAGCGATCAGAAACAGCACCACCACCGATGGCCAGAAAGGCGCGTCGGACAGGACGCCCCGGTAATCCGGCAGGGCAAAGGCAAACAGTGCTGCATAGAGCATGGCGGACAGAGGGCGGGTCAGCTGGCTGAACAACATGCAGCCACCCGTTACCAGCAGGTCGTGGCGGCGATAGATACCCTTGTGCCAGCCGCTGAGAGTCTCGGTGATCAGCACCACCACAATCATGGTCATTACCCATTGCATTGGTGTCATCAGGCACTCCTGGTTCATTATGGTTTTGGATTGATCAACACAGGTGGCGAGTATTGGCAGATAAAAGAATTGAGTCCAATGCAAAATAATGGTTATCCTGATGAGAATTTTGCATGGAAACACAGGGAGACCGGTATGAAATCCATTGATCTGCGCAAACTGACCCACGCGGTGGCGGTGGCTGATACAGCCAGCTACGCCCGCGCCAGCGAACGCCTGCACCTCACCCAGTCGGCCCTGACCCGCAGCATCCAGGCACTGGAAATGGAACTGGGCATACAACTGTTTGACCGGGGTAAATCCGGGGTGAGAACCACCAGCGACGGCGAGAAAATTCTCGCCAAGGCGCGCTACCTGCTGCTTCAGGCCCGCACGCTGGAGAGGGAGGTCAATCTGCTTAAACTGGCCGAAAGTGGTGAAATCGCCTTTGGGGTAGGACCGGCCATGCCGTGCCTTTTTCTGCCGGACCTGTTAACCACTCTGTGTAGCCAGCATCCGGATTTGCGCATCGAGGTAGCGGTCGAATCCGGCTACCGAATGCAGGAAATGCTACGCGAGGAATTGATCGAATTTTTTGTGGCCGATACCAACCAGCTCACCGGGCTGGACGGCCACCTGTTCAGCACCGAAGCATTGGTGGACATACCGGCAGGATTTTTTGTGCGCAGCGGTCACCCCTTGAGGGAGCGCAACAGCGTCAAAATGACTGATCTGAGACAATATCCCCTGATTTCACCCCGGCACCGCAGTGACTTTCGTCTGCAAAACAGACTGACTGATGACAGCAGCGAAGTCAGCGAGCCATTGAAACAGATACTCTGCAACGATCTCAGCTCATTGCGGCAAATGGTCCAGCAAACCGATGCCATCCTGATCGGGATCCCCCACATGGTCGGAGAAGAACTGGCCAGCGGATTGGTCTGCAAACTGCCATTACAGGGAGTAAAGGCAGAACCGGTGTGCGGGGTGACACTGGTTAGCCTGGCGGGGCGTACACCCTCCATGGCGGCAACGCGGATCTGTACGGAGATTCGCCGCCTGGTGCTTTCATCAAAGGGTTAGTGCCCGGGCCTTTGTGCAGGCTGTTCTCCGGGAGACAGTCCCGACTGTAATGAAGGCAACCCGATACTCAGCACCAGCACAATGGCAATCACCGCACCTGCAGCCAGGGCCAGCAACCAGTGGTCGTAGTTGCCGTACATGTCGAATCCAAATCCCGCCAGGGCAGAGCCGATACCAATACCGCCACCGTGGGCGCCCATCATGATGGCGAACAGCACGCCATAGGCTTTGAGGCCGAAATAGCGGCTGGTGAGGTAGGCCAGCACATCCACCTCGGCGCCCAGACACAAGCCCACCAGAATGCCGGCGCACACCGCCAGTGCATAACTGCCATCCAGATTGGCCAGCATCAGCGCCGCTGCCAGGGGCAGAGTAAAGGCCAGGGCTGTCACCAGACGCGGATCGAAATAATCGAACAAAGTGCCCATCAACAGGCGCCCGGCAATCATCGACGGGCCGATAAACAGGGCCACGGTAGCGGCTCTGGCGGGGGTCAACCCCGAGTCCACCAGCATCGGCTGGATATGCACCAGAAATGTACCCGCCGCCAGCGCCACCAGCAGAAAGGCCAGCAGCAGCTGCCAGAAGCGCCGCTGCCGGAAAGCCTCTTTGGCACTAAAGCCGGGCAACGCCACCGGCGCTGCAGTGGTTGTCGCCAACGCGGACGATTCAGCGGCAGGTGATCTGTGGTCATTCGATCCCCTGTCATAAAAAAAGCGCCAGGCCGGCATCAGGATCAGCAGCGCGCCAACGATGCCGACAGTCGGGAAAATCCATCGCACCCCGACCGTGTTCACCAGCCAGATCACCATCAGCGGCGTGACCGCCACCATCACACCACCGCCGGTGAGCGATACAGCCAGCGCCATGCCCCTGCGTGCTTCAAACCATTTGACGACGCCGCCCGTCCACACCACCGGCGAGACACCCAGATGCACCACGGCAAAGAAGGCGCAGGCCGCATACCAGGCCCAGATTGAGGGACCGGCAAGTCCCAGCGCAGAAAATCCGAGACCAAACAGCAGCGCCCCCCACAGGGCCACCGGGCGCATGCCATAGCGGTCGGCCAGAGCACCCACCACCAGATTGCCCACCAGGTTGATCACCATAATCAGGGTAAGCCCAAAGGCAATTTCACCCCGGCTCCAGTCATAGGCCTCCTGCAGGGAGGGAATCATGGTGCCGATAAAATGCATATGCAGGCCGCCAATGGAGATACCCATGGCGGCGGCAAGGACAACACCCCAGCCCTGGCGCCATTCGCTGCGGCCTGCGGATAACACAGGTTGGTTTACTGACATGGTGTCACTCCCTCAGCCACTCCTTTAATCACCCCTGCACCTCAGGTCATCAATGGCTGGAAACCCCGGTGCCGGGAGCGCGCCGTGGTTTCCCAGGTGGTTTCACGGCTGTTATCCACGCGCAAATCGGGGAAGCGGTTGAGCGCGCCCTGAATCAGCAGGGGCATCACGTTGCGGGTGACCGAGTTGCCGATACAGGTGTGGATGCCGTTGCCGAAGGACATGTGGCGCAGGCTCTTGCGGTCAATATCAAAACGGTCTGGATCGGGAAATTCCGCCGGGTCGCGGTTGGCCACAGAAATCAGGGTATACACAGGCATCCCCTTCAAAATAGTCTTGCCGCCCAGCTCCACATCGCGGGTGGCAAAGCGCATCACCAGGGTGACGGGTGGGTCGAGGCGCAGGCTTTCCTCAACAACTTTTTTTGCCAGCGCAGGCTCCTGGCGAACCCGTTCGGCAATAGCGGGATTGCTGGCAAGGTAGTACAGGGAGGAAGTACCCGCCGATGCCATGGTGGATACCCCGCCGGTAAACAGCACCACCATCATCGCCATCATTTCATTGTCAGAAATAGAGCCACCCTCCTCCGCCGCCACGATCAGACCGATCAAGTCCTGGGTTTTGTTCTTACGGGCGTTGGCAATGGCATAGCGGCAGTATTCGCGGCCTGCGTCCCAGGCATCGAGAAACGCCTGGGGCTTGGGTTCACCGGGCTTCACCTGATCGAGCAGATACAGGGAGGCCACATATTTCATGAAAATATGCTGGTCCTTGTCTTCCACATTCAAAAAATTATTGAGCAGGATACGCATGGCGTATTTTTTGGTGATGTCATTGACAGCATCAATGGCCTGCCCTGCACGAATGCCATCGAGGATTTCATTCGCCAGGATAGCGGTGGATTCGGTAATTTCCTGCATTCTGCGCGGCGAAAAAGCCACGTTGATGACATTGCGCAAACGGGTGTGGTCCGGCGGATCGGAATAGTTCATTACCGGCTGGCCGTTGAAAAAGTCGACCTTCTCCATGCCCGGCAGGTTTTTGGGTTTCACGCTCGAGAAGGATTCCCAGTCCCGCAGTACTGTCAGGCAGTCGGCGTAGCGGGCTACCCAGGCGGAAGGGATGCCCTCCATCGTCATAAAGCCAACTGCTTCTTCCAGCAGCCGGGGTTGCCAGGGATAGGGGTTATCGCGGAATTCATGGGAAAACGGATCGAATGCCAACAGTTGCGGTGTATTTGCAGTAGCGGATGTCATGGGAAACTCCTTATTTCAAGGGTGAATCAGGTAGCGGACTGAATACCATGGCGCATGGCGGCACAGATACCGCCATCCACCAGCAGATCAATACCGGAAATAAACGACGCACGGTCGGAGGCGAGAAATTCCAGGGCGTCGGCAATCTCATGCATATTGCCCTGGCGTTGCAGCGGGGTTTTGGCAAGCAAGTCGTATTTCATCGGCTGGTTTTTGAACTCCAGGTTGCCCATGGGCGTGGAGATCAGGCCGGGTGAAATGGTCAGGATGCGGGCGCGCTTTTCGCCCCAGGCCCAGGCGCGGCGCTGGCACAGGCGGTTGAGGGTATTTTTTGACAGCTGATAGGCGAGCGTGGGGGTCAACCCCGTCTCCAGAGAGGCCACGAGGGCAGCCTCCAGCTCATCAAGAAAATCTGGCGCCAGGGGGTTGTCCAGCACTGGCTGAACCCTGGCATCCGGCACCAGGGTGTGAGCCGCGAGGGAGGAGATAAATATCGCCGCAGTGCCCGCACCAGCCAATGGCAGCAGTGCCTGCTCCATCAACGCCGCGCCCACCAGATTGACTGCCATGATGGTGCGCCCGTCCGCCATGCTGGGAGACAACCCCGCCACGTGAGCCAGCACCCGGAAGCCACCCCGCTCAGCCACTGTTTGCGCAACACTGGCCACGGAGTCCGCGCTGGTGATATCACACACGACAGGCTCCACATGGTGGCCTTCATCCCGCAGGGCGGCAGCGCGGGTTTCCAGTTGCGCTGCATTCACATCCACCAGCAACAGGCGGTAATGCTGACCGAGGCGACGCGCCACCGCCATACCCATACCGCCCGCGCCGATGACTACGGCCAGAGGGAGATCTGGCCAGGAGTAGAGTCTTGGATCATTCATCATCTTTTACCCTTTCTTATAGGTGTATGAGTTTTCGATAGGTTTATTAGTTTTCGATAGGTGTATGAGTTTTCAGGCTGCATAAACATTGACTGTTTATGGCAGCGGCCTTGCCCCTTCAGGGTCAAACCGCCAGACAATCTCGGAATAATGGCCCGTCTGGCGGCGGGTATCGAGATAGGCAAAGCGCACTTTTGATGTTGCACCCTCCATCACAATAGGAGTATCAAAAACCGCCAGGCTGGCGATAGCGCTGTCCCAAGCCTGCTGATCCGGCAGCAAAAAACCCAGATGATGAAAGCCCACATCGTCATTTCCGTCAGGCAAGGCGTCGAGATAGATGGAATCCTGGTCGAGTCGCGGCTCGATAAGCTCTATCTCAACCCCGGGCAACGCCATGTGGGACAGATTCCTGATACAGACCTGCTCACCCGCTTCGGTCCGCATGTCGTGGATAATATCCACCAAGGTGGCCCCCATGCGTTGCTGGAGGTGCTGCACAGCGGTGTCAATGTCGCGGGTTACATAACCAATCTGGAAAAATCGCCCATAGAGGGACATGCTTAGATACCTGGTGATTGAGCCATAAAGCGAAGAATCGCATTTATATTACAATAACAATTAATATGAAATACTTTATCCGATTATTTTTGTATTTACTTATAGTAAAGAAACATTTTTTATATATATGTTTTCTTACTGATAGTGAAAGACCAGATCACCCTTGGCCTTGTGACCATCATGGAGTAACCTTTGCCGGCGCACCATTGGCCACAGAGCACATCGGCACCCCAAGGCAAATCTACGGACAGCCCTCCCATGCAAAAAAAACCTGGCACCAGACCTACCCGCATTGAGGCAACACACGACAAGATAACCACCACCGCATTGACCCTGATGCTGGAACGAGGCGCGCAAGGGCTTTCCATCAGCGAGATCTGCCGCGAAGCCAATGTGGCGCGGCCCACCTTCTACCGCCATTTCCCCACCATGGAGGCAATGCTGGAAGCTGTATTTTTCAAGATACGGTCTGTTTTTGACGACGGGCTAAAGGCGGCTATTGAACGCAACCCAGACCCAGAACAGAGACTGGATGTCATTGCTGAGTACATGGGCGATCACCTCCTAACGGGGCGCACCCAGCAGCTTTACCACTCAAACCAGCAGTTCAGCGTGGAGTTGATGAGCCGGTTTTTCGACAGCAGGGTTGTACTTTACGAAAATGCACTGGCGCCTTTTTTTGATCTTGCCGATTCCGTCAGCGGCGAGAAAATCGACCGCCGGGAAGTCAGCACAATGCTTAACCACTATTATGTGTCGATGAATCTGCAGGCGGTCTTTGCGCCGCCCCAAACACCGGGGCGATCGCTGCGCAAGTTTATTCGCGCACTGATTCATATCACTGTGGATTAAGTAGATAGCAGCGCTGAGCCCTGCGCCTGCAGGGCAGCCTCCCACAACTACGACCTGTTTTTTGCGCAGGGGCCAGCCTGCTGGCAATAAGGGCTGGATGGCGCCCCGTTTATCTGCGCTATCCGGCAAGATGATGGTGATTTGGCGATACACACAGGGATACCAGCGATACCCCTGAGCCTTGCAGGCAGCGGTGAACGGGGTGAAGATGACTGCCATTTTCAGCACGTCATTTTCACCCCATGGGACAAAGGAGCCACTGTGAGTCAGACCATAACAACAACTGATAGGGACCAGGACAACATCGCCCGCTGGATCAGCGACAACCTCGGCGGCACCATCACCGCATTCGACAAACTGCCGCGCTGGCGGCCCTCGTGGAATGTGGATGTACGCCTGGCGAATGGCTCCACCCTGCGCCTCCATGTGCGCGGCGAGCGGGGCGCGGGACTGGAAACCCAGCCGCTGGATATGGAAATGCGCATTCTGCAAATACTGGCGGACCACGGCATCCCGGTGCCCGTGGTGTACGGCTGGTGCGACAACCCCAGAGCCATTGTTATGGAAAATATACCCGGCGTGCCCTATGCCGGGGTGGAGACGGACCCGGCACTACAGCCCCTGGTAGAGGAATATGTGGCCATAATGGCCAGGATTCATCGCATCGACATCGCCCCCTTTGTAGCGGCGGGGGTGAACGTGGCGCAAAGCGAAAAGGACAGCGCCCTCGCCTACCTGTATATGGCGGAAAAAACCTACCTGGAAAACAAGACAGGCCCCGACCCGCTGGTGGAATTTGTGCGCCGTTGGCTCCACGCCAATGTGCCCCAGGGACGCAATAAACGCTGCTTTTTGGTGGGTGATGCCCCCCAGTTTATGCACCGCGATGGCGCCATCACCGCCATTTATGATCTCGAGATGGCCCGTATTGGCGACCCCCTGTTTGATCTGGTATCACTGCGGGTGCGGGATACCAATGAACCGACGGGCAATCTGGGGCAGCTTTTTGACCACTATGCCCGCATGTCCGGGGAAGCCCTTGATCTGGCCACCATCAGTTTTTACTCGGTATTGCAGTTTATCGCCGTGCCGATGATTTCCGGCCCCAGCCTGCGCGGCCCCAAGCCCCATCCAGCCTTTGTGGAATACCTGTCCTGGGGCATGTCCGGCACCCGCTGTGCCCTGCAAGCCATGGCAGAAGTGACCGGCATTACCCTGGAGCCAGCCCCCGTGCTGGCGGTGCGAGCATCGCCGCACGGCGATGCCCTGGCAGATCTGGTGGCACAGTGCGAGGCGTTGCCGGATATGGGCGGCTTCTTCCGTCAGCACCCGGCCTTGTCCCTCGCCCACTACGCCCGCCGCGCCGATCAACTGGGCGCCGCCATTGAGGGGCTGGAACTGGCAGGCATGGCAGAGTTGCTGGGCACGCGCCCGTCATCCATAGCGGAAGGGGAAGCATCCCTGGAACGCTATGTGCTCGAAGGGGGTGATGACAACACAGAAGGGCTGTTGCGGTTTTTCCACCGGCGCACCATGGCGCGCCTGCAACTGATTCAGGATTATCCCTCGCCAGTGGTTAGCCGGGGGCTGGGCAAGATCGCTTGAAAGCTTGGGAGACGGGAGACGGGAAATGTCTCTCATCTGCCATCTCTCATCTCCCATCCCGCTTTCTATCCTCCCGAATCATCGCCGCACCCCGCTCAGCAATCATGATGGTGGGCGAGCTGGTATTGCCCGAGGTGATGGTGGGCATGATGGAGGCGTCCACCACCCGCAAGCCCTCGATGCCGCGCACCCGCAAGCGGCTGTCAGTGACAGCGCCTGTATCCCCTTCCCCACCCATGCGGCAGGTACCCACCGGATGGAAAATAGTGGTGCCGATAGTTCCTGCTGCAACCGCCAGCTGCTCGTCAGTGCTGAAATCCGGCCCCGGCAGATACTCCTCGGGTTTATAGGGAGCCAATGCCCCCTGGCTGGCAATATGGCGGGTGAGGCGGATGGCCTGCACTGCCTTTGCGCGATCCACTTCAGCGCTTAAATAGCCGGGGGCAATGCGCGGCGCGCTGGCGGGGTCGCGGTCGCGGATACGCACCCAACCACGGGAAGCGGGTCGCAAATTGCAGACGCTGGCGGTAAAGGCCGGAAAGTTGTGGAGCGGGTCGCCAAATTTGTCGAGGGACAGGGGCTGCACATGGTATTCCAGATCCGGCGTCAGCTGATCCGGGCCTGAGCGGGCAAAAAGCCCCAGCTGGCTCGGCGCCATGGTCAGCGGACCGCGCCGCAGGAAAGCGTATTCCAGCCCCATGATCGCCTTGCCCCACAGGCTGTTGGCCTGACGGTTGAGCGTCTTGATCCCCTGCACCTTGAAGACGCTGCGCAATTGCAGGTGATCCTGCAGGTTTGCGCCCACCCCCGGCGCATCCAGCACCACGGCAATACCCAGCTGCTGCAACAGCGCTGCAGCGCCAATCCCCGAGCGCTGGAGAATGGCCGGTGAACCAAGGCTGCCAGAAGCCAGCACCGTTTCGATACGACTGCGGGCCACCATAGGCTCGCCCCTTACCGCAAATTCAACACCGCGAACGCGACGTCCTTCCAGCACCAGTTTGTCTGTAAGCGCGTGGGTGATCACGGTGAGATTGGGGCGGTGCAATACGGGGCGGAGAAAAGCCTTTGAACTGTTCCAGCGCACCCCGCGTTTCTGGTTAACCTCGAACTGGCCAACACCGTGATTGTCGCCGGTATTGAAATCGTCACTGGCGGGAATGCCCGCCTGGCGCGCCGCCTCCGCAAAGCGGTCGAGAATATCCCAGCGCAGGCGCTGTTTTTCCACCCGCCACTCGTGGCCCGCGCCGTGAAATTCGCTCTCACCGCGCCAATGATCCTCCGCGCCCTTGAACAGCGGCAGCACATTATCCCAGCCCCAGCCCGAATCACCGGTCAGCTGCGCCCATTCGTCATAATCCCGCGCCTGGCCGCGCATATAGATCATGGCATTGATGGAGGTGCTGCCCCCCAGCCCACGACCACGGGCATAGTTGATGGAACGGCCATTGAGGCCCGGCTCCGGTTCGGTTTTATAGCACCAGTCAGTGCGGGGAGTGTTGATGCAATACAGATAGCCAACCGGGATATGAATCCAGATCCAGTCGTCCTTGCCGCCCGCTTCGAGCAGCAGCACGGAAATTTCAGGATCAGCGGAGAGGCGGTTGGCCAGCACGCAACCGGCAGCACCAGCGCCAACGATCACATAGTCAAAGGTACCCAGATCTTTCACGCCGCCTCCGGGCAATGGGATTGATGGCGCACGTTAACCAACCCGTTACAGGTCGTAAAGGGTTTTCACAAGACGTCGCCGCAGGAGGCAGCCCGCTCGCAACTCGACTGCAGGGCACGGGGTTGGAAGGAAGCCGAAGGCGCAATTGAACGGCTATAAATAGAGCAATTGAGCAACTGATCGTCGTTAAAGCCCCCTGCGCGTCCCATGATCATTGCGCTTTCGGGAAAGCACCAGCCTGGATACTGAGTTCACCTCCGGACTGTAGCCCCGCCAAGGCGCTTTCCTCTTCGACCAGTAGTCTTGATTGCCGTCAGTTATTTTTTCCAGGGATCGCCAAGGGCGGAGGCCACCATCAGGTTATTGGACATGCCGCCATCCACCACCAGATTGACACCGTTGATATAGGCCGCAGCCGGGCTGGCCAGAAAGGCAATGGCGGCAGCCTGGTGCTCGGGCTGGCCGACAATGCGAATGGGGTTGCGGCCTTCAGCATCGGCGCGCAGGTTGGGATCGGAATAGCGCGCATCCGTCATGGCGGTGTGGGTGGAGCCGGGGGATACGCAGTTGGCGCGAATGCCGTGGGGCCCCCAGTCGATGGACATCTGCTTGACCAGCATGATCAGCGCTGCCTTACTGGCGCTGTAGGCACCCAGGCTCGGTGTGGCGTGCTCGCCGGAGATAGAGCCGGTGGCGACAATGCAACCTTTGGATTGGGACAGCAGGGGGAAAGCGGCCTTGCCCAGCAGCCAGGTGGCGCGGGTGTTGATCGACATGGCGCGGTCGAAATCTTCCACCTTCATATCCAGCAGGTTGCCGCGGCTGATGATCCCGGCGTTACTGATCAGGGCATCCAGGCCGCCGAAGGCGGCTTTCGCTGCGTCAACAATTTGCGCAGGAACATTTGCGTCTGACAGGTCGCCCACAAAGGTTTTCACTTCGGCACCCAAAGCCGCCAGCGCCTGGCCGGCTTTTTCAAGGGGTTCCCTGGCGATATCCACCAGCATCAACTGTGATTTTTCACCACGGGCGACAGCCTCTTCATGGATACGCTTTGCCGCTGCCAGGCCGATGCCGCCGGCGCAACCGGTAATAATTGCTCTCATGTGATTATCCTCATTGTACTGGTTCGATTCGGTTTGTTATGAAGGTAGCTTGTTAGTCGATGGCGATGATAGCCGTTTGGCCGGGAAAACTTCACCCCGCAGCCGGTATTTTATGGCGCTGTCATAGCTGTTCGCTCCTGCCTGTTCTGCTGTTCTGTCTCGCGGCTCAAGCGGGCAAGAAAGCGACTGGATGCCAACAGAACCAGCCATACCAGCAACATGACACAACCAATAATGGCAAAAAAGGACGGCCAGGACACCCTTACGAGCAGCGGCGTCAATACCAGGGGCGACACAAAATGGCCGAGAAAAATCGCCGAAGTCAACGCACCCAGGACTTTGCCCCGGGAGGCACTGGACGCCAAATCCGTGAGCCAGTTATTGAGGGTCGGCATTTGCAGGCCGGTGGCGCTTCCCGTCAGGCATAAACCTGCGATGACCACAGCGACCGAATCCGCCCAGGCAACGAGCAAAAAACCTGCGCCCGCCAGCAAAAAACTGCTGGCAAACAGGACCGGATAACTGGCACGCGGCCTTAAATACCCATAAAAAAGCGATGCCACCGTGGCAAACACTGTACCGCTGGCAATCACCAATCCCGTGCAGAAACCACCGAACCGGAATTCACTTTTCAGGTAAAAGGGAATCTGCACAGCAATGGAGTACATCATCACAAAACCGACGAACGTCACCGTCAGCACAATGGCTATCAGCCAGCGACCGGAGAGGTTGGCCTCGGCCTTTATCAGTGGCCGGTGACGCACCGGTTCCCACAGCACGATAACGGCCAGGGGCAGCAACAGTGCCGCAAACAGGTAGATGAGAAAAGGCTCGCGCCAGCCGATATCGGCCAGATAGCCACCAAGACCGAGACACAGAACCGCACCAATAGTGGTGGCAGCCATTTGCAAGCCCATCAGGCGCGACCGTTCCAGCCCTTCAAAATAGTCGGCGATCAATGCAACGGAGGTGGTCATACAGATGGCGACAGCAATACCAAGGAACGCCCTGCCCACCAGCAAAAAAGTCAGGCTGGTGGCGAAATAACCTGAGGCGCCGCTGATGGCATACAGGCCAAGGGCAAAGACGAGCAGTTTTTTCCTGCCAAAGCGGTCCGCAGCGGCACCGGCAAATGGCGCCGAAATCACGATAAACAGCGCGTGCATGGTCAATACCAGCCGCGTCAGCACTTCCACATTGGCCTGCCCGGCAAAGGCATCCTGGATAATGGGCAGTGCCGGTGCAAGTGCAGTGCCCGCCATAATGGACAGGATGGACACCAGCAACAGGGCCCACTTGACCAGCAGGGGCTTGTGCAGAGCTTTTGGAGTGATTGTTTGCACTACAGAGGCCTTAAGTGGCAAAGCGGTCCCCACGGGAACCCTGAAACGGGCAGCAATAATATCAACAGGCGAAGGAACAATGATTGGCTAGCGCCAGTGCTAAACAGACCAGGGCGGGATGTTTTTCCGCCCTGGCCAGACGCGAAACCCGGCTCAAAACGAGCGCGGCAACCCGAGGCTTTCGGCGATGGAATTGCGCACCATTTCGTTGGAGATTGGCGTCATGCGCAACACCCGGTGATCGCGCCAGTAGCGCTGCATATCGGTTTCCGCCGAGTAGCCCATACCGCCGAGAATCTGGATACCCAGGTCGGCAGCCGCCACAGCGTTTTCCGTGGCAACCATTTTCAGCATATTGGCCTGCACACCGCATTCCTTGCCCTGGGATTGCAACGAGGACACGTAGTACAGCAACAGCTCGGTGGTTTGCTGCCAGGTGGCAATGTCCGCCACATAGTGCTGGAGGATCTGGAAGTGACCGATGGTCTTGCCGAACGCCTTGCGCTCCTGCATGTAGCGCACCGCATCTTCCAGTACACCGTCGATAGCGCCCAGGCACTGGGCGCCCACCATGATGCGCTCGTTGTTGAGGGTGGGCAGCATGCTGTACCAGGCCTTGCCGGGTTCGCCCAGCACATCGCAGTCGGGGACAAACACATCATCATAGGTTACCGAGCAGGAACCCATGGCGCGCATACCCAGTTTTGGCAGCAATGAGGAGGTGATGCCGGGGGTTTTGGCATCCACGAAGAACATGGTCAGACCCTGGTGTTTTTTCTCGACATTCTTGTCAGTGCGGGCCAGTACCAGCAACCGATCCGCCACCTTGGCGGCGGTGGTCCACATTTTCGCGCCGTTGAGAATCCAGCCGCCCTCTGTTTTCACCGCCACAGTTTTCATGGCGCCGAGCACATCGGTGCCGCCATCGGGCTCAGTCATGCTCAGGGAAACCCGCAGTTTGCCTTCCGCCATGGGGGGCAGCCAGCGGGCTTTCTGCTCATCGGTGCCGCACAGGCTGATGGTCTTGGCGCCGCCGAAAGACGTCAGCCCCCACACCCACAGCAAGCCACCGGCGGTGCGGGCAAATTCACGGGCGAAAATCATCTGCATCATGACATCGCCGCCCAGGCCACCCCACTCCTCAGGGATACCGATACCAAAAAAGCCCTGCTCTGCCAGTTTGTCCCAGAGGGCCAAGGGGTAGTTTTCCTCGTCCTTTTCCAGCTCACGCATCCAGTCTTTGGGTGCCTCGGCATTTACCCAGCGGCGAATCACATCGCGAAAGGCCAATTGCTCTTCTGTCAGCTCAAAATCCATGGTCACTCCATCTTGGTCAACGGTGGCGAACCGGCAAACACTGAATACAGCGCTGGCGGGTTCTGAAAAAGGCATAGTTTTAGGTGACTTATCATCACCCCGAGGGGGTGAGGCTGCACCTATCTTCAGATAGTCCTGATGCTGCGCCATTGGACGTCAGCAACAGCACATGCTTTTACGCGAAACGTGTTACGTGTTACGTGAAACTTTCGCCAAAATCATCTCCGCCGCCTTCTCGGCAATCATCATGGTGGGAGCGTAGGTGTTGGACGATGTCATGGTGGGCATGATGGAGGCATCCGCTACCCGCAGGCGGTGGATACCGTGCACTTTCAACTCATGGTCTACCACTGCCATGGGGTCGGTGGCGGGGCCCATCTTGCAGGAGCCAACGAGATGGTAGGAACTCACCCCGTACTCCCGCGCGAAGGCGAGCAGTTCGTCGTCAGATTGCACATCTGCACCGGGAAAGGTTTCCATATCCACGAAGGGTTGCAGGGCCTGTGACTGCAGGATGCGCCGCGCCGCCCGCAATGCTTTTACCAGTAGCTGGCAGTCCTCCTCCTCCCCCAGATAGTTGGGATTGACCTTTGGCGCCAGGCGGGGATCGGCTCCCGCGATGCGCACATAACCGGCACTTTTGGGGCGCATCACCCAGGCGCCGCAGGTCATGCCCGGTACATCGTCGAGGCGGCCGATAAAGCCCTGCTTATAGCTGCCGGGGGTATAGACCAGGGAGTAATCCGGCCTGGTCAGGGCTGGATCAGTTTTGCCAAATACGTGTACCAACGCGGGACTCAAACTCAAAATACTGGGCTTGCCGAGCATCCATTTCACAATCTGCAACACCAGGGGCAGACCTTTGACATGAGCATTGAGGGTATCCACCCCCGCCTTGCCGCGCACCACCAGGCGCGGGCTGTAGTGATCGCGGAAATTCTCGCCAACGCCAGGCAGCGGGTGGTGGATCTGTACACCGTGACTGTTGAGCAACGCCTGCGGGCCAATGCCCGAGAGTTGCAGCAATTTGGGTGAATTGATGGTGCCCGCAGAGACAATCACCTCCCTACCCGCCCGCACCTGCGCAGGCTCATTGCTGCCGTCGCGCAGATACTCCACACCAACAGCCACAAGGCCCTCCAGCACAATCCGGGTAGCCGTGGCACGGGTGCGCACATCCACGTTGCCGGTCTTGATGGCCGGGCGCAAAAACGCGCTGGCGGTGCTGACCCTGCGTCCTTTGTACATGGCGCTCTGGTAGTAGCCGACGCCTTCCTGCACCGCACCGTTGTAATCCTCGTTAAAGGGGTGGCCTTGCTGTTTGGCCCCTTCAACAAAAGCCGACACCAACTCACTGGGCCAGGGAGACGTAGTCACTGTCAAAGGGCCGGACCGCCCCCGGTAGCGATCATCGCCGGAACCGATGCGGCGCTCGGTGCGGCGAAAACAGGGCAGGATATCCTCATAGGCCCAACCGGGATTGCCAAGGGTGGCCCAGTCGTCAAAATCCTGGGCCTGGCCGCGGTTGTAGACCATGCCATTGACCGAGCTGGAGCCGCCCAGGGTTTTTCCCTGAGTGACCTGGATCGCGCGATTATTGGTGGCGGGGGACGGCTCGTAACTGTATTGCCAGGTGACCTTGGGGTCGAACAGGGTTTTGATAAAACCTGCCGGGATGCGGATATAGGGGTTGCTATCCGGCGGACCCGCTTCCAGAACGCAAACGCTATGACCTTTTTGCGACAATCGGTAAGCGATAATGGAAGCCGCCGTGCCACCACCGACAATGACGTAATCATAATTATCAACGCTATCCACGCTCAGCTCCCGGCTCAAGATGTGTTGTTGTCCCCATCAAATACAGGAATTTTAGATGCTCTCAAGCCAGCCCAAGGCTGCTGCGAATGGTATTGGCAATCCCGAAAAAGGGGTGCTCTTCACAGGTTTTGGGACGGATCATGCGGTTGTGGCAAAACGCCACCGCCAGCCCCGTATCCGGGTCGGCCCAGCCGATGGATGCCCCGGCGCCGGGGCAGCAGATGGTGCGCGGGCCTTGCACCATGCCGACAAAAGGCACGCTGTCAGACCCCATCCAGTAGCCCCCTTCGCTGAGGGGCATAATTGCATTGAAGTACACCGGGTCCGGATCGTTGCCAATGCGCGGCACACAGGCTGCGTCGACCCGCTCAGGGGACAGCAACTTGACGCCATCAAGAGTGCCACCCTGGGCCAGTATCGCCCAGAAGCGCGCCTCGCTGCGGGCATTGAAGATGCCGCCCACCGCAGCGATGCAGGCACGGCGCACATCGGGGCGTTCAAACACTTCCGGTATCAACTGAACATTGTTCGGTAACGATTTGACAAACAACGATTCCTCTGCCGGTTTTGGGTCGGCAGCATTGGCATTCACCAGGCGTGCGATACGGCTCTCCACATGATCGGGAATACCCACCCACAGGTCGGCAATGGCGAAGGGCTTGCAGATTTCGTCCTGGATAAACTGACCAAAGGGTCGCCGCAGCGGGTCAGTGCGGCGCACGATTTCACCCAGCACCCAGCCGAAGGACATGGACTGGTAGGCGGGCTTATCGCCCACCGGCAGCAGCGGTTTCAGAGCGGCAATACCCGCCACCATGGCATCCCAATCGCAGATCAGTTCCGGGGTGGTGCCCTCCGGCATCTGCGGTGTGCCGGTGCGGTGGGTTAAGGCATCGCGGACGGTGGCCTTCTCCTTGCCGTGGCAACCCCACTCAGGCCAGTAGTCGGCAATCGGCGCGTCGTAATCCAGCAAGCCACGCTCGGCCTGAATATGCACAGCGGTTGCCGCCACCGCCTTGGTAACAGAAAACACATTGAACAGGGTATCGCCATCCACAGGGCGGCCAGTGACCGTATCGGCGATACCGCCCCAGGTATCAATCACCAGCTTGCCTTGATGGTATACGGCAACCTGAATACCGATTTCACCCTGCTCGCGGATAGCCTGGTGGATGGTCGCCTCGACGGCAGCGTTGGCTTTCTCGTTGATGGTCATGGCCGGTAATCCTCAGCGTTTGATCTCGTAGGGTGAAAGATCACCACTATGGGCAACAGAGGACACCAACTTGCCAAGGGGAGCAAGGGAGCTGATAAAGTGGGCGAAGGTGGGTGTGGCGAAATGGCTGTTGAGGGCCGCTTCATCGCGCCACAGTTCCACCAGGTGAAAAGTGCCCGGTTGAATCAGATCCGCTGTGAAACGGTATTCGATGCAGCCCTCCTCCACCCGCGAGGCAGCCATGGTTTCCAGCAACAGGGCCTTGAAAGCCTCTTCCTGACCGGGGTTGGCGGTGACAGTTACATTGATCAAAATCATGGGGACATCCGTGGTTGTTATTGATAGAAGCGAATCGTGTCAGGGGTAAACTATGCTTACCTGCATATGCTTACCTGCACTTGGGGCTTACCTGCACTTGGGGCTTACCTGCACTTGGGGTCGGTAGAGTTTATCGTAAGATAGGTGTCTCCTGACATGTTAGTGCTTACCCTGTTGTTGTCGGTTCCCTGCTGCACTATGCACCGCAGTGAATACCACCGGCAGCAGTATTTCAAGTACTGACTGGATAGTAAACTGACTGGATAGAACACATGACAGACAATACGCAAACAGCCCGCGGCGCCGCTCTGGTGATTGGTGGCAGCGGTGGCCTTGGTCGCGCCATTTGCCACGCCCTGCAACAGGATTGGGACGGGGTATTTTTTACCTACCACTCCAATGAAACTGCCGCCCGTGAACTACAGCATGAACTCAGCGCCAAGGGTGACTGCGACTGCACCACCATGGATGTGCGCAGCACCGAGGCGGTGGAAGTTGCAGTGGAACGGGCAGCCGCACGCTTTGGTCGTATCGACGCTGTGGTATTTGCCAGCGGCGCCACCATTGGCCAGCCCTATGTGTCGCAAATCGAGCAAAGTGAATGGGAGCGGGTGCTGGACATCGAGTTATTTGGGTTCACCCGGCTGGTTAGCGCCGTACTGCCCCTGTTCCGCAGCCAGGGTGGCGGTTCACTGGTGAGCGTGGTGTCTTTTGCCCCCTATCACTTCCCCCCTGGTGACGCCCTGTCCGCAGTGCCCAAGGCCGGCATTGAAGTGCTGTGCCGGGCCATTGCCAAGGAGGAGGGGCGCTACGGTATCCGCGCCAACTCGGTGGCACCGGGCATCATCAACGCAGGTCTCGGGGACGCCTTCCAGAAAACCCTGTTTACCCCGGAAGTATGGGAAGCCCAGCGCAAGCGAGTGCCCCTGAAAAAATTCGGTGAGGGGGAAGATATAGCCGAGGCAGTGGCTTTTCTCGCCTCGCCGCGCTCGAAGTACATCACCGGCCAGACCATTATTGTCGATGGTGGATTGAGCCTCTGACACTGCCCAGGTTCAGGTTTGCCCATTGTCGCTATGGCGATCAGTGAATAAAAAAACGCGGCCAAGGCCGCGTTTTTTTATTCGTGAAACCTGTCACAGGCAACCTGTCACATACAACGGCCTATCTTAGTTCTTGCTCTTGTCGATCAGCTTGTTCTGGCCGATCCAGGGCATCATGGCGCGCAGTTTGGCGCCCACTTCCTCGATGGGGTGCTCGGCGCCGATGCGACGGTTAGACTTGAGGATGGGGTTGCCAGCCTGGTTGTCCAGCATAAAGGTGTGCACGAAGCGGCCTTCCTGGATGTCTTTCAGCACACGGCGCATTTCGGCCTTGGTTTCGTCGGTGATGATGCGCGGGCCGGTGACGTAGTCGCCAAACTCTGCGGTGTTGGAGATGGAGTAGCGCATGTCGGCGATGCCGCCCTGGTACATCAGGTCGACGATCAGCTTGAGTTCGTGCAGACACTCGAAGTAGGCCATTTCCGGGGCGTAGCCCGCTTCCACCAGCACTTCAAAACCGGCCTGTACCAGCGCAGTGGCGCCGCCACACAGAACGGCTTGCTCGCCGAACAGGTCGGTTTCGGTTTCTTCGCGGAAGTTGGTTTCGATGATGCCGGAGCGACCGCCGCCGTTGGCGCTGGCGTAGGACAGGGCGATGTCCTTGGCGCGACCAGAGGCGTTCTGGTAGATGGCGATCAGGGTGGGTACACCGCCGCCTTCAACATAGGTGCTGCGCACGGTGTGACCAGGGCCTTTGGGGGCGATCATGATGACGTCGACGCCGGGAGCGGGCACGATCAGCTGGAAGTGGATATTGAGACCATGCGCAAAGGCAATGACCGCGCCCTCTTTCAGGTTTGGAGCAATCTTTGAGTCATAGATATTGCGCTGGTGCTCATCGGGGGCGAGGATCATCACCAGATCGGCGCTTTTTACCGCGTCTTCGATTTCAGCGACTTTGAGGCCGGCATTCTCGGCCTTTTTCCAGGACGCAGAACCCTTGCGCAGGGCAACGGTGACATTTTCAACACCGGAGTCACGCAGGTTGAGCGCGTGGGCATGGCCCTGGGAACCGTAGCCAACGATGGTTACGTTCATGGCTTTGATGATGGACAGATCACAGTCCTTATCGTAATAAACTTGCATGGTTGTTCACCTGTTACGTTGAAAGTTGAGGAAAAAATCAGTAAAAATAACACTAAAGCCGCAGGGATTTTTCCCCGCGAGACAAACCGGACACACCACTGCGCACCACTTCGACAATATCGCCCTCGGGCAGTGAAGCGATAAAGGCGTCGAGTTTTTCACTGTTGCCCGTCACCTGCACCGTGTAGCCGCTGGGGCTGACATCGACAATCTGGCCGCGAAAAATATCGACACAGCGTTTTACTTCGGCGCGCTGGGCGCCACCGGCCTTGACCTTGAGCAGCATCAGCTCACGCTCGATGTGCGGGCCTTCAGTCAGATCCATCACCTTGACCACATCAATCAGCTTGTTGAGCTGCTTGGTGATCTGTTCGATGATCTTGTCGTCACCGTGGGTGGTAAGGGTCAGACGCGACAGGGTCTTGTCCTCGGTGGGGGCCACGGTGAGGGTGTCGATATTGTAGCCGCGCTGGGAGAACAGCCCCACCACACGGGACAGGGCGCCGGGCTCGTTTTCCAGCAGAATGGAAATAATGCGTTTCATCAGGTGCGCTCCGTTTTGCTCAGCCACAGATCCCGCATGGAGCCGTTGGGCGCCACGTGCATGGGATAGACGTGCTCCGTCGGGTCCACATAAACATCCAGGAACACCGTGCGGTCCTTCATGGCGAAACACTCGCGCATGGCGGCTTCCAGATCCTCGTAACGCTCGACCTTCATGCCCACATGGCCATAGGCCTCCGCCAGCTTGACGAAGTCAGGCAGTGAGTCTTCATAGAGGATATGGGAGTAGCGACTGCCGTACTGCATATCCTGCCACTGCTTCACCATGCCCAGAGCCTGGTTGTTGAGGTTGATGATCTTCACCGGCAACTGGTGCTGGGTCAGGCTCGACAGCTCCTGGATACACATCTGGATACTGCCCTCGCCGGTGACGCAGGCGACATCAGATTGCGGGAACGCCATCTTCGCACCCATGGCCGCAGGCAGTCCAAAGCCCATGGTGCCGAGGCCACCGGAGTTCACCCACTGGCGCGGGTTGTCGAACAGGTAGTACTGGGCGGCAAACATCTGGTGCTGGCCCACGTCGGAGGTGACATAGGCTTTGCCCTCGGTCACCATGTGGAGCATCTTGATAACGTCCTGGGGCTTGATGATATCGCCGCCGCTGGGGCCGTGGCGCGGCGCAGTATACAGGCCGTGGCGGCTGCGCCATTCATCGATCTGTTCCCACCAGGCGGCAAGGGCTTCGGCGTCGGGCTTTTTGCCGGATTCCTTGACCTGGTCGATCATGTCCTGCAACACCACTTCGCAGGAGCCGACAATGGGAATGTCTGCCACTACGGTTTTCGAGATCGACGTGGGGTCGATATCAATATGAATAATGGTGGCGTTGGGGCAGAACATCGACGGGGTATTGGTGACCCGGTCGTCAAAGCGCGCACCCACCGCGAGAATCACATCGGCGTGGTGCATGGCGGTGTTGGATTCAAAGGTGCCGTGCATACCCAGCATACCGAGGAACTGACGGTCAGTGCCGGGATAGCAGCCCAGCCCCATCAGGGTGTTGGTCACCGGATAGTTGAGCATGCGCGCCAACTCCCGCAACTGCTCGGAAGCATTGGCCATGATCACCCCGCCACCGGCGTAGATCATCGGCTTTTTGGCGGCCAGCAGCTGCTTGACAGCGCGCTTGATCTGCCCGGAATGGCCCTTTGTGGTGGGCTGGTATGAGCGGATCTTGACCTTCTCGGGGTATTTGTAGGCCACCTTCACATTGGGATCGGTGACATCCTTGGGAATATCCACCACCACCGGGCCAGGGCGGCCAGTGGAGGCGACATAGAAAGCTTTGGCAATGGTTTCGGCGATATCTTCCTGGCGTTTGACCAGGTAGCTGTGTTTCACGATGGGACGGGAGATACCGACCATATCGGTCTCCTGGAAAGCATCGTCACCGATCTTGTCCTGGGTCACCTGGCCGGAAATCACCACCAGTGGAATCGAATCCATATAGGCGGTGGCAATGCCGGTAATGGCATTGGTGGCACCGGGACCGGACGTTACCAGTACTGCGCCCACTTCACCGGTAACACGGGCATAGGCATCCGCAGCGTGAACGGCTGCCTGCTCATGGCGCACCAGAATATGATTGACTTTGTCCTGCCGGAAAATGGCATCGTAAATATGCAGTGCGGCACCGCCGGGGTAGCCCCAAAGATGCTTGACGCCCGCATCGTGCAGGGCACGGACCAGGATATCGCCGCCAGATAGTAATTCCACTGTGATACACCCTCTTGTTTGAAACAAAAGGCCAAGCCGGGACGGGGGAACCAATATCGCTGTACATCACAGGATTGCGAGGGCAACACACGGTCAGGCTTGTAGATTACTTCGCCGGGTTCAGACCGCATCAGGACTGCGGGTAGGCAGCTCCTGTCTGTAAATGGCCAGCGAGCGCTGTTCACGCCCATCTGGAAATGGCTTAAGGCCAGAAATTGCCAACCAGCAAAGCGCTGTACTGACAGGGGCGGAACTCTAGCACTTTTTGATCATTAGTCAACCACCGGATACATTGGATACATTGGGCAGCAGTTTTGGCGCAGCTGGTTTTGGCACAGCTGTGGTCATTGCTTCAGCCCCATAGTAATCTTGGAGATAATTTGAAGGGGCCAGACTGACAATACCCTACAGCTTTTCACAGGAACCGGAAATACCATGAGACTCACCGTTACCGCAATACTGCTTCTGCTGGCTTTCAGCTCCAGCCATGCCGGGAAGTTCTATAAATGGGTTGATAGCGAAGGTGTTACCCACTATTCAGCCCAACCGCCCCACGACAAACCTGTGCAAACCGTGAATGTCAAAACCGGTGAATCCGTTGCTTCTGACAATAGTGAAACCGCTGACTCGCTGCCACCGACACAATCCCCTGCCACGCAAAACCCGGTTCAATCCACCCCCCCCGCAGCAGAAGAAAAAGTGATCGTTTTACCAGCTCCTGCGCAAAAAGACCCGGTTAAATGCGAAGAGTCGCGGAAATTTCGCCAGACTCTGGAGAGCAATAAATTACGCATCAAGGACGAAGAGACCGGGGAATACCGCTACAGATCCAGAGATGAAATCCAGCAATGGCTTGAATGGTCTGACAGGGATATTCGCAGGTATTGCCATTAGTCATTGTGTAGCTTTATCGATCTGGCGCAGCCGATCCGATGCATCCTGTTCGATTTTCCGTTGCAGCCGTTCAGCCCTGTCTACCTGTTCAGAATAGATGCTCTGATCTTGCTGGTTGCCATAACCCTGAATATCCATAACGGCATACAGTATCAATCCGACCAATAACAGCCCCACCAACAAGCGAATCATTTAATCTCCTCCGACAATACTGATTACAACAGGTATTGTGGTGGATTCTGTGCATAGATATCCATCAGCATTTTGCCGCTCTGTATGTATGGCCAGAATGCAGTGGCTGGCCAACTGTTATGAGCGCCGTGACGAGCGCCACTGGGCGCAGGGTTGGAGCGAAAAGCTGCGCTTCTACAGTTAGAGGGAGTATTCCTGGGAAAAGTCGCAGAAAAGAATCGACCGCAAAGGATTTCTGCCACCAGTAGTTATCTGTTTTTTCCTGTCAATACGCTGTAGAGTCTAGCCCACAATAAGTAACTGTCTGATATCTGATAATCCCGAGAATACCTGATGACTATCCCTGCAAATACAATACCTGACCATGTACCCGCAGCACTGGTGACCGACGATTTTCCCCTGGTGTTTGGCAAGTTCAGCGATAAAAACCCCTGGCAAACGATGCTGCCAGCCCTTTGCACAGGGCCTGATGCCGTTTATGCCACCAACCTTTTCCCCGGCAGGGGTCCGGCCTGGGTATTCCGTCGCATGAAGGATCAGCGCGCCATTTTCATGGACACCAGGCGCTTTTCCAACAAGGCCTTCAGTGCCCTCAGCCATATTATCGGCGAAAGCTGGGATCTGGTTCCTGCCGAGCTTGACCCCCCTGAACATACGCAAATGCGGGGATTTTTGAATCGTGAGTTTTCACCGCCCGCCATGGCAAAACTGGAGGACAAAGCGCGCAGCGCAGCACGTCGCTGTATTGAGACTTTCAGCAACAAGGGCGAATGCGAATTGATGGCGGAGTACGCGTTTCCGTTTCCGGTGAGCGTGGTGCTGGATATGCTGAATCTGCCCCAGGAGAGGATGGAGGAATTCCTTGAATGGGAGCATATGATCATGAATATGGGGGATATGGACGGGGTGAAGACAGCAATCCGCAAAGTCACGGATTACCTGCGGGGCCTGATTGAGGAGCGCAAACAATACCCCGGAACAGATCTGGTGAGCCAGGCTATAGCCGCGGAAATCGACGGCGAGAAACTCAGCGACGATCGCCTGATCGGTTACTTTTTCAACCTGTATATCGGCGGGCTGGATACTGTGTCAGCGAGTATTGGCAACCATATCCGCCACCTGGCCATGCACCCTGAGCAACAGCAGTACCTGCGGGATCATCCTGAACGGATCGGTGATGCCGCCAATGAGCTGATGCGGCTGTATGCACCCGCCACCATCTACCGCACCTGTGTGGAGAAAACTGAAATGGCGGGGGTGACCATTATGCCCGGCGACAAGGTGGCGATGATCACCGCCCTGCCCTGTCGCGATGAAGATGCCTACTCCAATCCCCACGAGTACCAGCTCGACAGGGGTTCTCACCATGTAGCCTTTGGCAATGGCCCCCACGCCTGCCTGGGTATTCACCTGGCGAAGCGGGAGTTGCGTATTGCCCTGGAGGAATTCCTCAGGGCTGTGCCGCCGTTCCGCATCAAACCCGGCGCCCGGATCAGCAATCTGGTGGGCGGCGTTATCCAGCCGACCACATTGCCCCTGGTATGGGATTGTTGACAGGGTTTTAACTGATCAGGGGACTGCAAGCGTGCCCCTGATCAAGGTATGTGCTTCTCCTGTGCTATTCCAGCAGCGACTGCAGCACCTCCCTGTCTGGAAAGCCGTCGCTGATACGACCGGTATCTTTCTGATAGGCACTCAGGGCATTGCGGGTAGCCGAGCCGAACACGCCATCCGCCTCCCCTGCATTGTATCCCTTGCGGTTTAGGGCCAACTGCATGCTCTCGACCTCCTTGCGGGCCAGTGCCTGCTGATCCGCAGGTGGCGGGCGGCGCAGGTCTCCACCCCCGGCAATACGGTCCGCCAGCAACCCAACAGACAGGGCGTAGGACTCGGAGCGGTTCCAGTTCATGATCACGGCAAAATTGTCATAGACAATAAACGCAGGGCCTTTGTGACCTGAGGGCACCAGAATGCTGCCTTTAACCTCTGCTGCTGGCAGTGGCGTACCATCCGCCAGACGCACCCCCAGGCTGCTCCACTGGCTGAGGGATTTGGGGTTTTTTCTACCCATCAGGGCGTAGTCAAACCCCTGGGGCAGGATCACTTCACGTCCCCAGCGAAAGCCCGCCTGCCAGCCCAAATGACTGAGGAAGTTGGCGCCGGAGGCGAGGGCATCCTTTTCGCTGCCAAACAGGTCAATGCGCCCATCCCCGTCGCCGTCCACGGCGTAACGCATGTAGTTGGAGGGCATAAACTGGGTATGCCCCATGGCGCCGGCCCAGGACCCGCGCATCTGGGACGGCTGCAGGGATTCCCGCTCCATCACCCGCAGGGCGGTGAGAAATTCACTGGTGAAAAACTCGCTGCGGCGCGGGTCGCAGGCGAGCGTGGCGAGGGAATCAAGGGTGGGACTGTTGCCCAGGTAGCCGCCGTAATTGGTTTCCAGCCCCCAGAATGCCACCAGATACTGGCCCTGTACGCCATAGCGGGCGCTGAGCTGATCCAGAAAGACGCGGTGGCGGGCATACATCTCCCGCCCTTTGCGGATGCGGTCCTCGGAAAGCCGGGTTTTAAGGTACTGGCCAAAGGTCTGGGCAAACTCCGGTTGCTTGCGGTCCAGTTCCAGCACCCGCGGCTGTTGCTGCATGGTGGCTACTGTTGCCACCGCCCTGTCCGACAAATTCTGCTGGCGAGCCTGCTGCTGCAGCTGCGCCAGGCAGGTGCCAAAATCGGGGGCGGCGCTCACGGTCTGGCATGAACACAGGGAAACCGCCAGCAATGCCGCGCGGGCAGGGGCTGAGAAAATAGCTTTCATAGAGGAATATCCTGGATGGGTGACAGCTGATACATGAATGCTGGGCGCTATTCTAACCGTTCGGCTTCGGGCCGAACCCCTGCAGCCATAAAAATGCCCGATAAAAACCTCGCCAAAGTGCTGGCGTGCAGTTAACGCTTCACCCTGTCTTCACAGGGCCGGGCAGTTACTGCTGCCGCTTTTCCACTCCCAGATCCCCCAGCGTCCGCGCCATGTCCTCAGCGGAGGTGGCGGGGCGGATATCCCTGTCTATGTCCAGAATCCGCCCATCCTTGCCAATGTAGAAGGTGTGTCGGTTGGCCAGCCCCATGACCGGTATCAGCACGTTGTAGGCCTTTGCGGTCTCTTTGGTCGGGTCACTGAGGAGGGGAAAGTCAGCGCCGGTTTCCTGGGCAAAACCGATGTTATCTTCCAGTGCATCAACACTGGCCATAAAGTAGGTCACGTCGTATTCGCGGATCAAGTGGCCTTATCCGCTAGGGACTTGCACTCGATGGTGCAGCCCTTTGTATAGGCCTTGGGAAACCAGGCAATCACCACCGCCTGTTTGCCGCGATAGTCGGACAATGTGTAGCTCTTGCCATCGCTGGCCTGCAGGGTGAAGTCCGGGGCAATATCGCCAACGGCAAGTTCGTCCGCCACGGTGACCAAGGTGAAAAGCAGCAAGGTAGCGGTGAGGGTAAAAGTGCGAAGCTGGATCATGGGTTTTCCGCCTTATCATGAGATGAATAATGGTTATAGCGGATTATGGCGGGAAAGGACAGCAAGCCAAGGGGTTTCATACCTGTAACAAGCCCGGTTATGGAATCTCCATAACCGGGCTTGCTTGTGCTGAGTCCCTGTCCTGATAACAGCAGGTTCGTGGATCAGCAGCGCTGTGAATACTTATTTTTTTTCCGCCGTAAAGTCGCCTGAGCCAAAACTGCCGAACTGCACGGTGCCCGCCATTGCCTGGTCTTTCACTTCACCGGCGTAGGCGATGTCCAGGGGGGTGCCCATTGCTTCCATGGTAAAACCGAAGGTGACCGCATTGCCCGCCACGGTGCCCGTGAAGACCTGGACGCCCTGGGAACCGGTGATGGTTCCCGATATCGCCTTGCCGTCCTGGGTAACACTCATCTCTGAGGTTTGTGGACCGGTTGGTCCACTGACCGTCATGGACCAATTGCCTGACAGATCGACATCTTCCCCCGGGGCGGCGGTAATACTGCCGAAGAACAATGCCATTAACATTGCCGGAAAAAGTAATAGCTGTTTCATATAACACTCCTTATCAGAATTTTTATGGCGGGTTTTCGACAGCGCAAACCTTTGGGATTCCAACTTCAAAGGCATAGGCTACCGACCATAAAATGTACTTTATTGTCAAATTGCAGACAATCAATGGGGGGCTGACTTTTCCAAATTTTACACTTCAGAAAATTATCCGCTTGCTCAATAGCCGGGCAATAATGCTGTCAAGGGCTGCATGACACACTGCCATGACAAGGATACGGGCGCCAATCCGTGCGGCTGTTAACGACCCTGGTCTCCACCTTGGGTGAGTTTCAAGCTCAAAGATATTCAGGCTCAACGACGGGGACAGCCCTGTCTACGCTTCCCTGCCATACCATGGTTTGCAACCTGCGAGGGAAAGGATTGTCCTCCAGCAGGAAGATAAATTCTTCCACAGGCAGTGGCTCACTGAACAGATAACCCTGAATGATTTCAACATTCTTGTCCTTCAGGAAATTCAGCTGGGTGATACTGTCAACGCCTTCCGCCACCATACGCAGGTTGAGGCTTCTACCCATGGCAATAATCGCCGCCACCAGGCTGGAGTGGTTGCCCTCCTCCCTCCGGTCCAGCTCGATAATAAAGCTGCGGTCGATCTTGAGTTCATCAAGGGGAAAACGGCACAGATAGCTGAGGGACGAAAATCCCGTACCAAAATCATCCACCGACAGGCTCACACCCAAAGCCTTGAGCTCGAACAATGCCTCGATGGAGGTTTCGGCATTACTCATGATGACCCCCTCTGTCAGTTCCAGTTCAAGCAAATGGGGGTCGAGCCCGGTTTCTTCCAGTACTGTCTCCACCAGGTTGGCAAAGGCACCGGAAAATTGCAGGGATGAAACATTGACGGATATTTTTGGCAACTTGAGGCCCATATCGACCATTTCCCTGCCCTGGCGACAGGCTTCGAACAGTATCCAGGAACCCAGTTCGACAATAAGCCCCATTTCTTCTGCCAGGGGAATAAATTCTCCGGGGGATATCAGGCCTCGCTCGGGGTGATTCCAGCGCACGAGAGCTTCGGCGCCGACAATTTCCCCGCTGATAATGTTGACCTGGGGCTGGTAGTAGAGAACGATTTCGTTGCGTTCCAGCGCCTTACGCAGATCTGTCTCCATTTTCAGGCGGCTGACCCCCGCTGTCTTCATGGTGCTGGAATAGAACATGTAATTATTGCGACCGGCGTTTTTGGCGTGATACATGGAGGTATCTGCCATTTTCAGCAGACCTTCCACTGTATCGGCATCCTGGGGTGCGATGGCAATGCCGATGCTGGGGGTAACCACCAGTTCGTGGCCCTCCACCACGAAAGATTCCTGCATGGCGTTGAGGATGCGAGTGGCAACCTGAGCGGCGTTGTCACGGCTCTCAATATGGTTGAGCAGCACTGTAAATTCATCACCACCGAGCCGACAGATCGCGGGGTTGGTGCGGGCATTGGCATCGGTAAACGTGGCCAGCAGGTCACTGGTGCGCAAGCAATGGGACAACCGGTCTGCCACCTGTTTCAGCAATTTGTCCCCAACCCCATGGCCGAGGGAATCATTGATACGCTTGAAGTTGTCGAGGTCGATGAACAACAGCGCCATGAGCTTTTTTTCACGCACTGCAATACGAATCAGCAGAGCCAGTTGCTCAATGAATAATTGCCGGTTGGGCAGGGATGTGAGGCTGTCGTAATAGGCGAGCTGGCGCAGACGACTTTCCGCCCTGGTCACCTGACTGATGGCCTTGTTGAGTTCTTCGTTGCGCTTCCACAACTGCTCCGTGCGCTCCGCCACTTTGAGGGTAAGCAGTTTGTTATCCACATCCATCATGGAGCGGTGGCTATTGAGTTCATCCATGATGATATTGAGCATGGTGGAGAGCTGACGCACTTCCCCGGAGCCCTTTACCCTGAATGCCCTGTCGAGCTTGCCCGCCGACACATCCCTGGCAACTTCGGCCAGCTGGGCCAGGGGCGAAGTCATAAACCAGGTAATCACCAGGGTCAGGAAGGTGAAAAACAGCAAAAATAGCAGCAGGAAGTAACCAATCTCCTGGGCATAGGGGATCAGGGAGTGCCGCAGGGCATCAAGGTCAATACCCATATGGAGATAGCCAGACAATACCTGGCTGTTGACTTGCCCCAGATCATTGAGGGCGAGGGAATAATCCCGCGAGTGCCGGGAAATCTTGCTGGAGTTGACCATCGCAAACACCGGGATTGTCATATCCAGATGACTTGCAAACCCCGCCATTCCACCGCTTTCCCGCAGCCCCGGCTCCATGGAGCCCAAACCCTGACGCAGCAGCCTGAAGTCACCCGGCGTAGTTGCCGCCCCCCCTGAACGCCAATGATCTGCCAGCAGCGTACCGCTGACATCCCTGAATGCCCCGTAAATTATCGGGGCATGGGTAAAAAAGGGTTCAAGCCGCGCTTGCAACAGAGCCTCATCCTGGAAGTACAGGGCCAGCTGGAGAGCCGGTTCGTTGTTGGCCAACCAGCGCACCTGCTGGATCAGCGAGGCTTTTTCAGTTTCATATTTGTGCAACAACAGGGAGCCGCTCACCACAGAACTGGCAAGTACGGCGAGGCCAATCACCAGAATATTGATATTTGCACCAATACTGAGCCGCTTGAGCATAGATTCTTTGCACTCCAGTCTGTCCGGCAAGAAACAGGGCGTCACCGGCGGCGCCCCGGCCATGAATAGATTCAAGCTCTGTGCCACAACAGAGTTTCAAACCATGGCTGTGATACAGCTGCCAGACCAATCAACCTGCGGACACCGTCAATCAGGGCAGCAGTTTTTATCACGGGTCATCGGCGCCGCCAACTATACACGCAACGGGTACAGAGAAGCGCCATTGCTGTCCGGGCGGCCAATGTAGCGCAAACAGTCCCCCCACAACTACCTGCCGGGCACAAGCATCGCCCGCTCATCTGCTTATACCGACGTCAGGCTGGCTTGTGCTTGACAGGGGCTTCAATTCAGACAGTATCTGCCTGGCAAGCACACAGGCAATCCCACGGAATTGATTGTGCGCGCAAACAAGCGCCACCAGGGCGGACCCCATGACCTATCAATGCCAGAATTGCAGCTATAAGGGTGTCTTTTTCAAAGGCGGGGTGTGCCCGGGTTGCGGCTCCTCCAACATCAAAAAACTCACACCTGCCAGCACTGACACCCCGCCAAAAGTGCGCAAACCCTATATGCTGATGCTTGCATGCGCCCTCTGGCTCTATCTGCTGGTGGAAATTTACCGTAACGTCCATGGCTGAGGGGGTGACCCAGCTCACAGCCCTGCACCGGCAATCACCGACAGCGACCCGTTAATGAACGACAGCAACAAGCCATTGGCACCCATACACCAGATCCACCTCGACACAGGTCAGGCCATCGACTGCGATGCCGCAACTACCCTGCTCGAAGCGCTGCGGGCAGCGGGACTGGATGTGCGCAAAGCCTGTCGCAATGGCGTCTGCGGGCTGTGCCGCTGCCGGGTGGTGTCCGGCGAATTCACCTACCACTGGAAGGAACCCCACGGCCTGTGGCAAAAGGATATCCAGCAGGACTATATCCTGCCCTGTATCGCACACCCGGTCAGTGATCTGGTGCTGGATCATATTGCGCTGGTAACGGATGCTCCTCGCTGAAGCGGGTTCACCTGCGGTCAACCCTTATCTGGTCGGGCCGGGAAGATTGTCAGAACCTCCCGCGCCGCAAGCTCCCGGCTCTGTCCCGCTTCCAGCTCAGGATCAAGGGCCAAATTGCCAATGGCGGTGCGATGCAGGCCGATGACCCTGTTGTGAAAGCGGCCAAACATGCGCTTGATCTGGTGATAGCGGCCCTCCACAAGACTGACCTCGACAACATGGTCGGAAACGATTCGCAACTGCGCCGGACGGGTGGTGATAGCTTCGTAGGCAAAGTACATTCCCGCTGCGAAAGCCTCTGCATAGTGCTCGACATTGTCGGGGGTAATGGGGTTTTCCAGTGTCACCCGGTAGAGTTTGGGGATTTTCTGCTCCGGGCTGGTCAGCTGGCGCGACCAGCGGCCATCATTGGTGAGCAGGACCAAACCCGACGAATTGAAATCCAGCCGCCCGACAATATGCAGGCTGTGACGCTCTGGGTGGCGAAGCAGATCGATCACCGTGGTGTGGCGCGCATCCACTGTGGCGCTCACCACCCCTGCCGGTTTGTTGATCATCAGGTAAAGGGGCGTATTGGCCTGCACCGTCTGGTTATCCAGGGTCACATGGGTGAACTGGTCAATCAGCTGATTGCTCCCTCTGGCGACAACCCCGTCCACCGCCACGCGTCCCCTCGCCACCATGGGCCGCACAGCACTGCGGCTGATGCCGAGATGACTGGCGATAAATCGGTCCAGACGGGCGCGCCTTGATTGCATGGAGGTAGCTCAGGAGGGTAACCGGGTGCAAGGGGGCATTATGCCACCGGGAAAATTGCCGTTACAGAACCATTAACGGGTATATTTATGCGCTTCTCTACCCCTACATGCGAGACCGTGCAGACGATTTTATGGCGACACTCAAAACCCTGTTAACTGCCCTTATCGCCCTGGCCCAGCGCTGGCCCGGCCTGATCGCACTGTTCGGATTTGTTTCCGGGGCCGCCAGCTACCTGCTGATTGAACGCAGCGAGTCCCTCGCCCAGGTGATCGCTGCGGTGATGCTGGGCAGCTGGGTCTTGCTGGTACTGGAAAACTGGCTGCGGGCCGGATTCCTCAAACGTTTCGGACTCGATATGCCACCCGCCCTGATGCATTACGTCACCCAGATGGTGCACCAGGAAAGCCTGTTTTTTACCTTGCCATTCTTCCTTGCCGTCACCAGCTGGGACCACGGCCAGGCCGTTTTCACCGCGCTGCTGGTACTGTGTGCACTGATCTCCGTGATCGACCCGATTTACTATAAACAGCTCGCCACGCGCCGTGCGTTGTTTGTTGCCTTCCACGCCCTGGCGTTGTTTGCGGTGTTGCTGGTGGCACTGCCACTGATGCTCCAGCTCACCACGGCACAAAGTCTGGCGCTGGCTCTGTTGATGTCGATGTTATTCAGTCTGCCCAGCCTGTTTCATTTGCTCAACAACCAACGCTGGTGGCGCCTGCCCTTGATGGCTGTGATGTTGATGGCCCTTGCGGCAGGACTGTGGCAGGCACGTGCCTGGATACCACCGGCAGCCCTGAAACTGACGGGCATATCCCTGTCACAGAAAATGGACCGGGCCTTGCGCACCCCGGGAGAAGAGCTTGAACAACTCGACGCCGCCACCCTGAAGGCACAGGGTCTTTTCGCCTGGACCGCCGTGCGGGCGCCGCGGGGACTGCGGGAAAAAATTCATCATGTGTGGCTGCACAACGGCAATGAAGTGGATCGCATTACCCTGGACATCCGCGGTGGCCGCGACCAGGGCTATAGGGCATGGACCTTCAAAAGCAACTTTCCCCGCGATCCTGTCGGCAACTGGCAGGTGCAGGTGATCACTGATTCAGGGCAACTTATTGGTCTGACCCGCTTCACGGTAACAGCTGGAAGGGAAGTCCCCGCCACCAAGGCTGCCCCCGAAGAGAATCAAGAAAGCCACTCCCCAGAGCTCTCTGAAACTGTGCCAACCAGCAAGCCACCAGAAAACCGCCCTGAAGAAGAACATCAGCTCAGGCCTCTACCAGAATCAGAGCCTGTGTCCGATACTGCGCCTTCACTACCATCCGATATGCCTGTGGAAACGGAAACACAACGGGTTCCGGATGAAACACCGGACGGACTACACCCTTGATTACTCGATAAGCGTCCGCTGGACAAAAACCGCCGTGCTGCGAGGCCGTATCACCTTGCCCCTGGCCTCCAGATGCACCTTGGTAAAGGCGGCGCCAAACAACAAAATCAGCGACGAGTAATACACCCACAGCAAAATCAGCACCACTGCCCCCGCCGCCCCGTAGGTGGATGCTGTGGCGGTATAGGCCAGGTAAGCTGCAATACCGTAACGGCCCAGGGAAAACAGCAGGGCAGTGACCAGAGCGCCGAGCAGTACATCGCCCCACCTCAGCACCACATCGGGCAGCACCTTGAAGATGGTGGCAAACAGCAGGGTGACCACCACCAGCGACACCAGCATCTCAGAGCTGCGCAACAGCACCTCCACCACCGGCAAAAACCGTGCGGTAAAGTCGAGGGTGACCCGCAAGGCCACCCCCAGCACCAGGGACACCAGCAACACAAAGCCGATGGCCAGCACCACCATCAGGGAAAAGAAACGCTTTTTGATAAAGATCAGCAGATTGCTGCGACTCGGTTTGGCAGCCACCCCCCAGATCACATTGAGGGAATACTGCATCTGGGCAAAGACGGTGGTGGCCCCCACTATCAATAATGCACCAACCCCTATCAGCGCCGGGAGCAGGCCCGAACTGTCAATCTGTGTCCTGGTAACCGCCTGCTCCACCACCGTCGCCGCTTCCAGCCCCATCACATCCTGGAACTGGGCAACGATCTGCCCCTGTGCCGCTTCTTCTCCCAGGAATATACCGATAACCGCAACCGCGATAATGACAGTGGGGGCAAGGGAAAAGAGGGTATAAAAAGCCAGGGAACCGGCATAACTGAAGGCGTTGTGTTGCAGCCAGAGCGCGAGAGTGTCCCGAACTATTTTCACCCAATAGCGAATGTTATCCACACCATTCTCCTGTCATTACACAGCGGGGGCATTCGCCCTCTGCAGCAGAATCTGGAAAAATGACAATCTTTCAAGACCCGCGCACAAAACTTATGTCCATGGTTGGCATCCAGCTGTTGCCGCCATCCGTTGACATCTCGGCCTTTTCTCTCCAGCTATCCTGGCCGTCATTGAGGATATGGAAGCGCATTTTCACGCCACCGACTTCAATGCCCCAGCGGGCACCGTCTTCACCCACGTACTCCACCTCACCGCTGGCAAAATCACCGGAAAAATAACTGCGCAGATCGTAGCGATTCTCCCGTTCATCGTAATTGATCAGGGCCGTATGCTCGCTTACCGGCGCGGCATCGGCGGCAGCACCTGACGCCCATTTCCTGCCGATTATCATCAGCAGGGTACCATTATTGAGGTAGCTGATAGTGTCCGTACTGCGGTGGCTGCTGGTGGACCCGTCGGCAAGATGCATCACTACCTGCCCATCCCAGTGGCCCTGCAGGAAAGAGAATTTCTCCATTGCCCTGACCTGAGCTGCTGTATCCCGGGATTCCATGGCTTGTGCACAGGTTCCACCCAACACCGTGAGCACAGTGAACATCAGCAGCTGTAACTTGGCAGTTTGTATTGTCATATCCTGTTTATTCCGGTTTAAGGTTTGCTTATCTGGGTTAATGCCGTGCCTGTTCAGCGCTGTCCGGCTTCATCACTGTTGACCACAACAATTGCCATGTCGTTACATCAAGCATGGACCCATGCCTACATCAGCACCACTGAACGTCGTAAAAAAGCCACCGATCTTCACCGGTGGCCTCAAGATTTACAGGTGTGTACTGATCTTTGTCTCCTCCCGATCAACACGCCGCGAAAGAACGGGTACTATCAGAACCTGTAGTTAACGGTCATACCATAGGTTCTGGGATCACCCACGAAGTTGGTGGCAAGGCCTAGGCCCACATAAAAATCCTGGGCTCTGGTCACATACTTCTCGTCAGCAATGTTGCGCCCCCACAGGGACACGGAAAAGCCGGTATTCACCACATCCAGGTTGATCTTGGCATTGACGATGGCGCGGGAATCCAGTGTGTTCAGCACCTTGGCTTCTGCATAGGATGCCTGAACACCTGCCGGTTGCTGGCTGGCTGCTGTGGATGGAGAGAACTCCTGCTTGGCAATATAGGAATAATCCGCATGCAGGGTCAGCTCGCCCAGTTCCGTGGGGATGATCTGGGTTGCACCCAGACTGAAGGTCCACTCCGGCAGGGTTGGCAGTGTTTCCCCACTGCGGTCAACCAGGCAGTCCGCCGCCGTGGCAGGTATGGTCCCTACTCCGGCACCAGGGGCCGGTGTACAGCCAACCATGGTGGTAGGAGCGTTGACCCGCTGGAATTCAGTAAAAGTGCCACTCTTGTATTTGCCTTCCAGATAGCCGACGGCAGCTGTCAGGGTCATTCCATCCCAGGGCAAGGCGGTAATTTCCAGCTCCCCTCCGGTGATTTCGGTGTCGCCGGCATTGCGCACAAAAGCCGTGGTCTGCGGACCAAAACCGAGGTCGACCACGGTATTGACTACCCGCTGCGTATCCTTGCCCCTGCTCTGGAAGATGGCGAGATTGGTGCGCAGGCGGCTGTCGAGCCAGTCCGCCTTGATACCGATTTCCACCGCCGTATTCTCTTCAGGTTCAAATGCCGGTGAGGCACCAAAGCGCAGGTTCCAGCCTCCAGACATGCTGGCCCGGCTGGTATTGGCGTAGATAAAGATATCGTCGGTCAGCTGGTAGTCGATACCCACCAGCCAGGCGGGATAGTCGAATTTGACCTTGCGGGTGGTTTCACAGGTCACCCCGTCATCGCGCTGGGCAGGGGGCGCAACACAGACTGGAACCGGCAGAAAAGGGTTGACGTTTTTGATAACGGCAATGCGTTCATCCCAGGTTTTGCGGTAACCGGCCACCAGCCGCAGGTCTTCGGTAAATTTATAGTAAACCTGCCCATAAATAGCTTTCGAAGTACTTTCAATATCCCCGAGATTGCGGGAAGGAGGGGTTCCAAAAAGTCCAAAAGCGCGGGAGATGGAGCTTTCATCGCCCTGTTCCTTGAAGTAATAGACTCCACCAACCCAGCCGAAGGATTCGCCCACATCACCGGAAAACTTGAACTCCTGGGATACCTGGTCCTGGGTGTAATCGGTTTTCGAATACAGCAGATTGACAGGGACACCATCAAGATCATTGGAACCGAAAGTATCCAGCTCCCGGTAGGAAGTGATGGATTCGAGCTGAAACCCACCGAAATCCACGTTCAGGGTGGCAGATGCGCCATACTGCTCCATGGCCTCGTGGGGGTACCAGTCGGGCCAGGTTTCCGTCAGTTGCTGGCCGTAGTTGTCATAAAACGTGGAGCTTGTCTGAATATAACTGCGCAGCAGGTCCACCATGCCGGGGATGCCGGCAAAGGGGGCGCGGGGATTAACCCCGGCAAAGGCCATGATCTGGCCGCCGGTTTTGAACTTGTTGTAATCGGCGGACAGAACGAGATCCCATATATCCGATGGATCGCTGTACCTCAGTTGCGCCCGGACAAAGTGGTTGTCCTGCATATCATTGAGATCCTGGCCCAGCAGCCTGTTTCTGCCATAGCCATCCCGCTCGGTAAATTTGTAGGTCAACCTGGCGGCAAGAACATCTTCCTTGAGGGGAATATTCATCATGCCGCGGAAACTGCGGTGATCATAATTGCCAAGTTCACCGGTCAAACGGCCTTCGAATTCGTTATGGGGCTTCTGGGTAATGACGTTGATGGCACCGCCAATGGTGCTGCGACCAAAGAGAGTACCCTGGGGTCCTCGCAGCACTTCCACCCTTTCCAGATCCTCCATATCCAGCAAAGTGCCAGCCATGCGGGCGATATAGACGCCATCCACATAGGTGCCAATGGCCGGGTCCGACGCACTGTTGGCGTTACCATTGAGCTGACCGCGCATGGAGATATTGGCAAATCCTGGGGAGGCGGGTGCCCCGGTGGAAATGGTCATATTGGGCACCGAGCGCTGCAGATCCGCCAGGTCGACAATCTGGGCAAGTTCGATGGTTTCGGCGGACAGTGCCGTCACGGCGACAGGGGTGCTTTGCAGGCTTTCCTCCGTGCGGCGGGCAGTGACGACAATTTCTTCCAGGGATGCACGGGCGCTGCTTTCCTGCTGGGCCAGGGCATTGGAAACAAACAGTGACGAAGCGATGGCAAGAGCAAGTGTGCAAGGGCTGCTGACAAATTTGAAACAGGTGGGTCTGTACATGGCAACTCTCCGATTGTGGTTATATTTTTGGAAAGATAATTACTTTTAACAGAGCATATGTAACATCGCCATAGATAGCATGACTGTACAGTGTGGTCAAGAAAAACCGGTTCAATGGACTGTTAAAGTATATGCGAAGCCTGAAGCACAGCGACCCGACAAAAAAGCCACCAAATTGCCAGCTGTCAGATAAAACTGCACCCTGTTAAAACAAGCCAAATGACTTAACGCGAAAGATACCCGGCTATAATTGCTGTACAACAACTACATCCATCTTTGCGGCGTGATCGCCACATTGCGGTCTGCGCTGTTGACCCATATCTGTCCGTCCTGAATGGTAAATTGCAAATCCATATTGCGGGCTGCCATGGCGGCGAGGGCATCGGTGCTCTCTGTTGGCAGATACAGCACGTTGAGTTTTTCCTGGCGGGCGAGTTTGTCCCTGTTTTTTTCCCACCACACCGTGGCGCTGTGGTAGCCATAACTGAGCACGGTGACCTTGTCGGCGCGGTTACAGCCTTTGCGGATGCGGGATTCGTCGGGCACCCCCAACTCGATCCAGTGGGTGATATGGTCGGTGAGATCCCTGTCCCACAGGTCCGGTTCATCATCGGTGCTGATGCCTTTGGTGAACGTGAGACTCTCACTGACAAACAGCGCAAAGGCCAGCAGGCGCACCATCAGCCGCTCTTCGGTTTCAGACGGGTGGCAGGCGATGGTGAGGTTATGGCTGCCGTAGTAAGCGCGGTCCATATCGGAGATATTGAGATTGGCCTTGTAGATGGTGGCTTTGAGCGCCATGGGGTATCCGGTAGTGGTGAATCAGGGATTTTCAGGCAGCGCCCAGTGGATGGGTTGTTGCCCGTTGTTTTGCAGATAGTCATTGGCTTTGGAAAAGTGCCTGCAACCGAGAAAACCCCGGTGCGCCGACAGCGGCGACGGGTGCGGGGCCTTCAGCACCAGGTGACGTTTGGTATCGATAAAATCGCCTTTTTTCTGGGCGTAACTGCCCCACAGCATAAAGACCAGGTGTTCGCGCTGTTCATTGAGGACGTGAATCGCTGCATCGGTAAAGGTTTCCCAGCCTTTACCCTGATGGGCGCCAGCACGGGCCTGCTCCACCGTAAGGGTGGCATTGAGCAGCAGCACGCCCTGTTCGGCCCAGTGGTTGAGACAGCCGTGGCGCGGACGGGGTATTTGCAGGTCGCTTTCCAGCTCCTTGTAGATATTCGCCAGGGACGGCGGAACCTGAACGCCGGGCAGTACCGAAAAGCACAGGCCGTGAGCCTGATTGGGACCATGGTACGGGTCCTGGCCGAGGATCACCACTTTCACCTTTTCAAAAGGTGTGGCGTTAAAAGCATTGAACCACAGGGAGCCGGGCGGATAGATCACCTTGCCCTGCTGTTTTTCAGCCTGCAAAAAAGCCCGCAATTGCGTCATGTAAGGCTTTTCGAACTGGTCGCCGAGAACGGCGAGCCAACCGGGTTCGAGTTTGGGGGATTGATTGGCACTCACGCTTTTGATCCTTATTGAACAGAGCAATGATGATCAGCCGGGTTGGCGGGGGCTTTACGGGATCGTCGCCGCCATGGAAGGCGACGGCGAGCTTACAGGGATGTATTCACAGCGTGTCCCGTAAAGCACCCGCGAACCCTTATCACAATTCTGAGCAATCTGCGTTCCCACTCGAAGCAGGGTAAAGAAGAAAAATTGGCTTAATTACCTTCGCCAGAAACAGTGCTATCAGATGACTTAGCACTACCCATCCCAGTAATCTCTGGTCGCATATGTGGAAACAGCAACACATCGCGGATCGAGGGTGAATCGGTAAGCAACATCACCAGCCTGTCGATACCGATGCCCTCTCCCGCCGTGGGTGGCAGGCCGTATTCGAGGGCGCGCACGTAGTCGGCGTCGTAGTGCATGGCCTCGTCATCACCGGCGTCTTTTTCAGCCACCTGTTTGCGGAAACGCTCGGCCTGGTCTTCGGCATCGTTGAGCTCGGAAAAGCCGTTGGCAATTTCGCGCCCACCGACAAAAAATTCAAAGCGGTCGGTGACAAAGGGATTGTCGTCGTTGCGCCGCGCCAGGGGTGACACTTCCGTGGGGTAGGCGGTGATAAAAGTGGGCTGGTCGAGGCGGTGCTCGACGGTTTTTTCAAATATCTCGATCCACACCTTGCCCATGCCCCAGCTGTCCTTGAGGGGGATATCCAGGTGCTCGGCAATTTCCCGCGCGCCCTGTTCATCGGCCAGGGCTTTGGCGGAAATGTCCGGGTTAAAGTGCAGAATCGAATCAAACACCGACAGGCGCCGGAAGGGTTTGGCGAAGTCATAGAACACTTCCTGCAACACTTCGCCATCAGCATTTTTAACTGTATTGCGCACAGCAGTGGTGCCCAGCACATCGAGGGCCAGAGAACGCAGCATGTCTTCCGTCAGATCCATCAGGTCGTTGTAATCGGCGTAGGCCTGGTAAAACTCCAGCATGGTGAATTCGGGATTGTGGCGGGTCGACAGCCCCTCGTTGCGAAAATTGCGGTTGATCTCGTAGACCCGCTCAAAGCCACCGACTACAAGACGCTTGAGGTACAGCTCCGGCGCCACCCGCAGGTACATGCCGATATCCAGAGCATTGTGGTGGGTGACGAAGGGCTTGGCGGTAGCGCCGCCGGGGATCACCTGCAACATGGGGGTTTCCACTTCGAGGAAGTCCCGGCCATTGAGGTAATTGCGGATAAACTCCACCACCCGCGAGCGGATGCGGAAAGTGGTGCGCACTTCAGGGTTGGCAATCAGGTCCACATAGCGCTGGCGGTAGCGCATTTCCTGGTCGGCGAGGCCGTGGAATTTGTCCGGCAGCGGGCGCAGGGATTTGGTCAGCAGCTGGTATTCATCCAGTTGCACATACAGGTCGCCCTTGCCGGATTTGTGCAGTGCGCCCTTCACGCCAACAATATCCCCCAGGTCGAGGGATTTGGCGAATTCACGGGCTTCCTTGGTGACGTACAACTGGATGCGACCGGCGCCGTCGAGAATTTCCATAAAGGCGCCGCGGTTGCGGATGATTCTGCCCGCGACGCTGACCACCAGGCTCAGCTGTTCCAGTTCTTCCTTGCTGTATTCACCATAGGCCGCTTGCAGGTCAGCGGTTTTGCTATCGGGGCGAAAGCTGTTGGGGAAAGTGGCGCCGGGTTGCGCGCGCAGATCGGTCAGCTTGGCGCGGCGCTCGGCGATGAGTCGGTTTTCGTCGATATCAGTGGTCATTGTCTGTCCATTTCGAGCCGTATCAATCTCCGGCTGGTCTAGGTGTGGTTGCAGGAGCGCCGTGCTGTGGGATTTACAAACCTGCCTTGAGGGAGGCCTCGATAAATTTGTCAAGGTCGCCATCCAGCACCGCCTGGGTGTTGTGGGTTTCCACCCCGGTGCGCAGGTCCTTGATGCGGGAGTCATCCAGCACATAGGAGCGGATCTGGCTACCCCAGCCGATATCGGATTTGTTGTCTTCCATGGCCTGGGCCGCCTCGGTGCGCTTGAGCATTTCCATCTCGTAGAGCTTGGCTTTGAGCATTTTCCAGGCGGTATCGCGGTTGGAGTGCTGGGAGCGCTGGTTCTGGCACTGCACCACAATCCCGGTGGTCAAATGGGTGAGGCGCACGGCTGAGTCAGTCTTGTTGACGTGCTGACCACCGGCGCCGGAGGCCCGGTAGGTGTCTTCACGGACATCGGATTTGTTCACTTCGATCTCGATATCGTCATCCACTTCGGGGGAGACAAACACCGCCGAAAACGAGGTGTGACGGCGATTGCCGGAGTCGAACGGCGACTTGCGCACCAGGCGGTGAACGCCGATCTCGGTGCGCAGCCAGCCAAAGGCGTAGTCACCCTGGACATGGACGGTGGCACTCTTGATACCGGCCACTTCGCCACCGGAACATTCGATCAGCTCGGTCTTGAAGCCCTTGTGGTCAGCCCAGCGCAGGTACATGCGCAGCAGCATCTCGGCCCAGTCCTGGGCCTCGGTGCCGCCGGAACCGGCCTGAATATCGAGGAAGGCATTGTTGGCATCCATCTCGCCGGAAAACATACGGCGGAATTCCATCTCGGCGAGGCGGGATTCGAGACGTTCAACTTCGCCCTGAATCTCGGCAACGGTGTCGGCGTCCTCTTCATCTGCTGCCATCTGCAACAGATCGCGGGCGTCGGCAATGCACACATCGAGTTCTTCGATGGTGCCGACGATGGCTTCAAGAGATGAGCGTTCGCGCCCCAGAGCCTGGGCGCGCTCCGGCTTGTTCCACACATCCGGATCACCCAGTTCCAGCTCTACCTCGGTGAGACGTTCCTTTTTGGTAGCGTAGTCAAAGGTACCCCCTCAGCACGTCGGTGCGCGCCTGGAGGTCCTGAAGTGCATTGACGATTGGATTGATTTCCAAGGGAAAAGCCCGTGTGGTTGGAGGTTGGCAAGGTGCGGGATTCTAACGGATTAGCGCTGCGGGGACTACTTGTAACGGCAGCTTGTAACCGCTACCTGTAACCGCAGACAAGCTCAGCCCAGAAACAGAATGCGCTCGATCAGGAGTTGCGGGGATTCCCGCCCGCGCCAGGCATTCACATCGAGCCGATAGAGGACTTCAACTCGCTGCGGCGCTGCAACGGTCCACTTGTCGGCGACATTAAAGGCAATCGCATCCACCTCCAGGTCGTTGCGGCTATCACTGCCCAGGGTAAATTTGAGGTGCTTGCCGCCCAGAACCCGCTGCTCCAGCACGATAAATTCACCGCGAAACAACGGCTCCGGGAACTGCTGCCCCCAAGGCCCTGCCTCCCGCAGGCTGTGGGCGTTGTCCAGCCCGATATCAGTGTGGGGCAAAACCCCATCGATAAGAATCTCCTCTTGCAGCGCCTCAGGGCTGATCTGTCGACGAACTTCGGCTTCAAAGGCTGCGGCAAAATCGTCATACCTTTCCAAAGGCAGACTGAGCCCCGCCGCCATGGCATGACCGCCAAACTTGCTCACCAGCCCCGGATGGCGAGCAGCGACGGCGTCGAGTGTGTCGCGGATATGCAGTCCGGGAATGGAGCGGGCGGAGCCTTTGAGGTTGCCGTTGCCGTCCTGACCAAAGGCGATCACGGGACGGTGGAAGCGATCTTTGATGCGGGACGCCAACAAGCCCACCACTCCCTGATGCCAGTCGGGATCGTACAGGCAAAGACCCCAGGGCAACGCCTGCCGATCCAGGTTGAGGCGCTCGACAATGGTGAGCGCCTCGCGCTGCATATCAGCCTCAATAACGCGGCGATCCATATTGAGCTGGTCCAGCTCCGCGGCCAGTTGGCGGGCGATAACCGGATTATCCTCGAGCAGGCAGTGAATGCCGTGGGTCATGTCGTCCAGACGCCCGGCGGCATTGAGGCGCGGGCCAACGGCAAAACCGAGGTCCGCCGCCACCAGCCGGGTGCGGTCGCGCCCCGCCAGATCCAGCAGGGCCTGAATGCCGGGGCGGCAGACACCAGCCCGCAGGCGCTGCAACCCCTGATGCACCAGCACCCGGTTGATACGGTCGAGGGGCACAACATCCGCCACGGTGCCCAGTGCTACCAGATCCAGCCAGGTGGCCATATTGGGTTCGGCCCGGCCTGTTGCGGCAAACCAGCCGCACTCCCGCAAGTGGCTGCGCAGGGCGGTGAGCAAAAAAAAGATCACCCCCACCCCCGCCAGGTTTTTCGAGGGAAAGGTACAGCCGGGCTGGTTGGGATTGACAATGGCATCGGCCGCAGGCAGCTGGCTGCCCGGCAGGTGGTGGTCGGTGACAATCACTTTAAGCCCGGCGGCCTTGGCCGCAGCCACACCCTCAATACTGGAGATACCGTTATCCACAGTGATCAGCAGGTCCGGGCTGCGCGTTAATGCCAGCTCGACAATCTCCGGAGTAAGGCCATAGCCGTACTCGAAGCGGTTGGGCACCAGGAAGTCCACGGAATGAAAACCCATGGCTTGCAGGGCCAGTACGCCAAGCACAGTGCTTGTTGCACCGTCGGCATCAAAATCCCCTACTATCAATATCTTGTGCTGGTTTTGAATCGCTATTTCGAGAAGAGACAAGGCGCTGTCGAGACCCAGTAGCAAGGAGGGAGATGGCAACTCTGCCAGCTGGCGGCCCAGTTGCTGCTGGTTTTTCACCCCCCGGGTGCCGTAGATGCGTTGCAGCAAGGGGGGCAAACTGGCGTCGAAGCTGCTCTCGCCGGGGGTTACATCGCGCTCACGGATATTCATTTGCACGCCCTCCGGCCATAATCCCGATCGGCATTAGCTACAACTGCTAACTTCCTGTTATTGCGAAATATTGTCAGCAATAAAATTCTGCACAGCAGCCATATCATTGGGGAGCACCTGGAAGCGCTCGGTGCGCTCGAACAGATCTGCCATATGGTGCGGCAACGGCGGATCCTGAGGGTAACCGGCCTTTTTCACCGCCTCCGGGAACTTGGCCGGGTGGGCGGTGGCAAGGGCGATCATGGGCACGGCCGGGTCGCGGCGGCAGTGGCGACCGGCGGCCACGCCAATGGCGGTATGGGGGTCGAGCAGGTAGCCGCTGGTTTCGTACTCCTGACGAATCACTGCCAGGGTGCTTTCATCATCCAGACGGTGGCTGGCAAACAGCCCCTGGGCGCGACCCAGAGCTTCATTGCTCAACACCAGGTTACCCTGCCCCCTGAAGGCCTCCATCAGGTTGGCAATGGCTGCACCGTCGCGGTCATACAGGTCGAACAACAGGCGCTCAAAATTGCTCGACACCATGATATCCATCGACGGCGAGAGGCTGTGAATGAGTTGATGTCTGCTGTGATCATTGGCGCTGAGGCAGCGGTGCAGAATGTCGTTGGCATTGGTGCCGATCACCAGCTGATCCACCGGCAGGCCCATTTTGTGGGCCAGGTAACCGGCAAAAATATCACCAAAATTACCAGTGGGCACCGCAAAGGACACCTTGCGCAGCGGGCCGCCGAGGGACAGGGAAGCCCAGAAGTAGTAGACGATCTGGGCCATGATGCGCGCCCAGTTGATGGAGTTGACCGCCACCAGCTTGCGGTCTTCCGGCAAAAAGGTCTGGTTGGCAAAACTGCCTTTCACCAGGTTCTGGCAATCGTCAAAATTACCTTCGAGGGCGATATTGTGGATATTGCTGCCCGCCACCGTGGTCATCTGACGGCGCTGCACATCGGATACGCGGTTGTGAGGATGGAGGATAAAAATATCGATATTGCCACAGCGGCGGCAACCCTCGATGGCGGCGGAGCCGGTATCACCGGAAGTGGCGCCCATGATCACGGCTTTCTCGCCGCGTTTTTCCAGCAGGTTATCGAGCAGATGGCCGAGAAACTGCAGGGCAAAATCCTTGAATGCCAGGGTCGGGCCGTGGAACAGCTCCAGCACCCAGTCGTTGTGGCCGGTCTGCACCAGGGGCGCGATGGCGCGGTGGCGGAAGGTGCTGTAGGACAGATCGATAATGCGCTTGAGCTCATTATCGGACACCGCCCCCGCCACAAAGGGCTCCATAACCTTGAAAGCCAGATCGGTATAGGAAAGCCCGGCCCAGCTGGCGATTTCATCCTGGCTGAAGGTTGGAATGGTTTCTGGCACGAACAAACCGCCGTCCGCAGCAAGACCGGCAAGAACCACCTGTTCAAAGGATTGGGGCGCTACGCCACCGCGGGTGCTGATGTATTTCATTGTTGGTACCGGTTAAATCTGAATAGGAGATGGGAGATGGGAGATGGAAAATGGGAGACGGAGCGCCACATCTCCCATCTCCCATTCAACATCTCCCCCAAAATATCACTTGTCCAGCGCTTCCACCCGGATATGCACCACAGAACCGACAATGCCCTCGAGTTCTTCCACCGCGCTGACCGCCGCCATCAGATCCTTTTCCAAAGCTGTATTGGTGAGCATGATCAGGGGGACGTGGTCTTCACCCGCCTTGGGCCGCTTCTGGATAATGGCTTCAATGCTGATACCCCGGTCGCTCATGATACTCGCCACTTTGGAGAGCACGCCGGGCTTGTCGAGGGCGGTCATGCGCAGGTAGTAGGCGGTTTCAACCTCGTCAATGGGGATGATCCGTGTGGCATTGAAACTGGCGTTACTGAAAGCCAGATAGGGCACCCGCGCCTCGGGGACTGAGTTGAGAGCCCTTGCTACGTCTATCACATCCGCCACTACCGCCGAAGCAGTAGGCTCGGCACCGGCACCCGCACCGTAGAACAGGGTGGGGCCAACCGCATCCCCTTTGACCATGACGGCATTCATCACTCCGTCCACTTCGGCGATCAGGGAATTGTTGGGGATCAGGGTGGGGTGAACCCGCACCTCGACGCCCTTATCGGTCTGGCGGGCAATGCCCAGGTGCTTGATGCGGTAGCCCAGTTCGCGGGCATAGGCGATATCCTGCAAGTCGAGGCTGCGGATGCCCTGGGTGTAGACTTTGTCAAACTGGAGGGGAATACCAAAGGCCAGGGAGGCGAGAATCACCAGCTTGTGGGCGGCGTCGATTCCTTCTACATCAAAGGTGGGATCGGCCTCGGCATAACCCAGGGCCTGGGCCTCTGCCAGGGCATCGTCAAATGCCCTGCCCTGCTCCTCCATGGCGGTGAGAATAAAGTTGCTGGTGCCATTGATGATACCGGCGAGCCACTCGATGCGATTGGCGCCAAGACCCTCCCGCAGCGTCTTGATAATGGGGATACCACCGGCCACCGCTGCTTCGAAAGCAACCATCACGGATTTTTTCCGGGCCGCTTCGAAAATCTCATTGCCGTGGAGTGCGATCAGCGCCTTGTTGGCGGTAACCACATGCTTGCCGCTATTGATGGCTTCGAGCACCAGATCCCTGGCCACGGTGGTGCCGCCGATCAGCTCAACCACCACATCCACCGCCGGGTTTGTCGCCACGGCGAAAATATCTTCGGTCACACTGACACTGCCGGTATCGCAGACTGGATTAATGCGCCGCGCAGCCACCTGCACAATCTGGATATTGGCCCCGGCGCGGGCATTAATCAGAGCGGTATTGCGGGTCAGCACATTAAAAGTACCACCACCCACAGTGCCGAGGCCGCATATACCAATATTTACCGTTTTCAAGCATGTCACCCGGGGTTAAAAATAAAAGACGGCAACCTTAAAGGTGGCCTCTGTCAGTGTCAATGGAGGTTGACGTCAGATATCGGACGGTTAGCAACACTCACTCAAATCCCCAGAATCTGCAACATATCCTTCACAGGCCGATAGCCACCCAGCAGGGTTCCATCCATCAAAATGGTACTGGGTGTGCCTGTAACGTCGAAGGCCTGGCCCAGTTTGTATTGGCTGGCCACAGGGTTATCCTTGCACAGTTCGCCCTTGATGGTTTTGCCGGCCTTGAGGTCGGTGAGGGCCTTTGTCTTGTCTGGCGAGCACCAGGCTTGCACCATCTTGTTGAAAGTGGGGGTGCCGGGACCGGCACGGGGGAAAGCCAGGTAGCGCACCTCAACTCCGTTCTTGTTGAGTTCGGGCACATCATCGTGCAACTTGCGGCAGTAACCGCAATCCACATCCGTAAAGACATTGACAATGGCCTTCGTGGCACCCCTGGCGGGGAAAATGATCATGTCGTTTTTATTGAGCTTCGCCAGTTCCTGACGACGGTGGTTGATACGATCCACCTCCACCAGATTGACGAACTGTCCCGGCACCACCTGGTACAGCTCACCCACCACCACATGCTGCGCCGTCACATCCGTATAGAGCATTGGACCACCAAGGATCTGGACCTGATAGATTCCGGGCATGGGGGTGTCCTTCACGGCCCCGTACTCGAAATCGGGTCTTGCGGTTTGCAGGCGCTCAATAATGGCGTTGTGAACGGCCTCAATATTGGCCTTGTCGGCAGCAAAAGCAGGCAGGCTGAATGCCAGCAGGGCACACAATACAGTCAGGATTTTCACTGGGTCTCCTTGAAATTGGCGATTAGAGGTGGCCATGGCTGTCGGGCCTCACACCGTAAAGGGTGCCATTCTACCCTATCTGCGCCTGTCGGCGTGTCCTATCCGAGCAGCCCTATCCGCGCGGATGGTGGCGGGCGTGGAGATCTTTCATTCGAGCCTGGGCGATATGGGTATAGATCTGGGTGGTGGACAGATCACTGTGACCCAGCAGCAACTGTACAACCCGCAGGTCTGCGCCATGGTTCAGCAGATGGGTGGCAAAGGCATGGCGCAGGGTGTGGGGCGACAGGGGCTTGTCGATGCCTGCCACCAGGGTCCAGTGCTTGATGCGGTGCCAGAAGGTCTGGCGCGTCATCTGACGACCGCGCTCACTGGGGAACAATACATCGCTCTGGCCGGCGCCCAACAAGGCGGGGCGGCCTCTGCGCACAAAATGTTCCAGGTGATCCAGAGCCTCGTCGCCCAGTGGCACCAGGCGCTCCTTGCCACCTTTTCCGGTGACCCGCACAACCCCCTGACGGGTGTTGATCTGATTGACAGAGAGGGACACCAACTCTGTCACCCGCAAGCCTGTGGCGTACAGCAACTCCAGCATCGCCTTGTCGCGCAACTCGAGGGGGTTGTCCCCCGCCGGCGCGCTGAGCAGCCGGTCAACATCGATCTCGCTCAGGCTTTTAGGCAGAGGGCGCCCCAGTCTGGGATTTTCAAGCAGCGCAGTGGGGTCACTGCCAATCAGGTGCTCGCGTATCAGGTACTGGTAAAAGCCCCGCAAACAGGACAGGGCGCGGCTGGTGGAGCGGGCGCTGAGCTTGCTGGACATGCGATGGGCCAGGTATTCCTGAAGGGCTATGCCATCGGCCTTTTCCAGGGCCAGGCCCTGTTTTTCCAGCCACAAGGACAACGCTTCAAGGTCGCGGCGGTAGGCGGAGAGGGTATTGTCGCTGAGGCCTTTTTCCATCCACAGCACATCGAGATAGCGCTCGATCAGTGGCCGGGCTTTGATGTCTGGGACAGAGAGGGCAGGCGGGGATTTTTCCATAGAGGGAGTTTAGCAGGCCGTCCGGTGAATATTGCCACAGACTGGTTATGGAATGTCCACGCTAAAAAAAGGGCGACCTGTGGCCGCCCTCTCACTAACGCTGTTGCCGCAGCAATCAGCCCAGTTTTTCCTTGATGCGCGCCTTGCGACCGGACAGGTTGCGCAGGTAGTACAGCTTGGCCTGACGCACATCGCCGCGACGCTTGATGGTGATGCTGTCAATGAGCGGGCTGTAGGTCTGGAAAGTACGCTCTACACCAACGCCATTGGACTGTTTGCGCACGGTAAAGGCCGAGTTGAGGCCGCGGTTTTTGCGGGCCAGGACAACACCTTCGTAGGCCTGGAGGCGCTCGCGGTTGCCTTCTTTCACCTTGACTTGCACCACCACGGTATCGCCAGGGGCGAAGCCGGGGATTTCTTTTTGCATCTGCTCTTTTTCAAGGGCAGCGATAATCGGATTTTTGTTGCTCATGGTTTGCTCCTCATGTGTCGGTTTTGGTGGCATGCCACCTTGTCGAGTAGCGCCGTACCGAGAGGACAGGGTTTATTTGGCCCTGTCATCAGTCAGCTTGCGGTTGGCGATGATGTTTTCATCATCCACCAGATCCGCCAGTAAAGCCTGCTGCTCCTCGTTGAGCACCAGGCGGTTAAAAATATCCGGTCGCCTCGCCCGGGTTCTCGCCAGAGAGCGGGTCAGCCGCCAGCGGCGAATACGCTCGTGATTGCCGGACAACAGCACTTCCGGAACCACCCTGCCCTGATAATCCTCTGGGCGGGTGTAGTGGGGGCAATCCAGCAGGCCTTCAGCAAACGAATCCTGCTGGGCCGATTCCCCGTGGCCCAGGGCCCCGGGAATCTGTCGCACCAGGGCATCCATCAACACCATGGCGGGCAGTTCTCCACCGCTGAGAACATAGTCACCAATGGACCACTCCTCGTCGATGGCCAGCTCAAGCAGGCGCTCATCGATGCCTTCGTAGCGCCCCGCCACCAGTACCAGGTTGGGGGTCATATCCAGCTCCCGAACGCCCTGCTGATCCAGCAGCCGGCCCTGGGGTGACAGGTAGATGACCTTGACATCACCGCCATCCTGCGCCGCCCAGCTCCTGGCCTCGGCAATGGCGTCACGGAGTGGCTCAATCATCATCACCATGCCGGGTCCGCCACCGTAGGGGCGGTCATCCACGGTGCGGTGGCGATCCGTGGTGTAATCACGCGGGTTGAAACTCTGCGTGGCCCACAAACCCTGCTGCAATGCCCTGGCGGTAATCCCGAACTGTGTCAGCGCAGTGAACATATCCGGAAACAATGTGACGGTGGCTATTCGCTTCATTGCAGCCAAGCCAGCGCCGCTTGCGGCCTATTCCAGCTCAAACGACGGATCCCAATCCACCTGGATAATCCCGGCGCTCAGATCCACCTCTTCGATGTACAGGTCGACATAGGGGATAAGTCGCTCGATCCTGTCGAGACTGTGTTCATCCCCCTTCACCACCATCACATCGTTGGCTCCCGTCTCGAGAAAATCCGTGACTGTTCCCAAAATGACGTCTTTGCCATCCTGGCTGGTAACGACCCGCAACCCCTTCAGCTGGTGCCAGTAAAACTCGTCCGGCGCCGCTGCGGGAAAACTGGACACTGACACCTGGATATCCCGCTGGCAGTAAAGTCGCGCCAGATCGCGGTCATCCAGGCCAACGATGTGGGCCAAAAAACCCTTGGGGGTTGAACGATACTGGTCGATCGCAATCTGTTCAGACCCGCCGCCGACTTTTGCCAGCCACCAGGGTTGATAGTCAAAAATATTGCTTTCCGGCTCGGTGAAGGAATGGATTTTTACCCAGCCCTGAACACCGTGCACAGTAGTAATGCGCCCGACAACCACCAGGTCATCGGGCGCATCATCAGATTCCTGCTTTCTGGTCAGACTCACTTCGCGGTTACTCACAACTGCAGTTGCCAGGCAACCGGCAGCCATCAGGCCTGCTGACGCGACGCCTCTTGAACCAGCTGGGCAACGCGCTCGGAGGTCTGGGCACCCTGGCTCAGCCAGTAGGTGACGCGATCCAGGTCAACCCGCAGTCGCTCTTCATTGCCACGGGCAATGGGGTTGAAAAAGCCAACGCGCTCGATAAAACGACCGTCGCGAGCCCTGCGGCTGTCGCTTACTGTGAGCTGATAGAAAGGACGCTTTTTGGAACCGCCACGCGCTAAACGAATTGTTACCATGGACTATCTCTTCTTGATTGAACTGCCGGTTAGATTTTGCAAGGGCCGGGCACCCACACACAAGGGCACCCCTGAAAGGCGCGCTATTCTACGGGAAAGATCCCGCAAAGGAAACCACTAGCGCGCAACACGTCACCGACTCAAAACCTGAAGCCACCGGGGGGCAATCCGCCACCCCCCTGGGGCATGTTGGCGCTGAGGCCGCGCATCATGTTGGCCATACCTTTGCCCTTCATTTTCTTCATCACTTTTGCCATCTGCTTGTGCTGCTTGAGGAGGCGGTTGAGATCCTGAATGCTGGTGCCGGATCCCTGGGTAATGCGGCGCTTGCGGGAACCATTGAGGATATCCGGGTTGCGACGCTCCTTGGGGGTCATGGAGTTGATAATGGCCTCCATACGCCCGAACTGGGAGGTCATATTGGACTGTTCCGCCATCTGGGCCACATTGCCCATGCCCGGCAGCTTTTCCAGCATGGAGCCAAGGCCGCCGATATTTTTCATCTGCTGCAGCTGGTCGCGAAGGTCTTCAAGGTCGAAATTCTTGCCGGTCTTGACCTTGTTGGCGAGCTTGTCGGCCTTGTCCTTGTCGACCTTGCGCTCCATGTCCTCGATCAGGGAGAGCATATCCCCCATGCCGAGGATGCGGGAAGCGATACGGTCGGGGTAGAACGGCTCCAGGGCATCGGTTTTTTCCCCCACGCCCAAAAACTTGATGGGCTTGCCGGTGACATGGCGCACCGACAGGGCGGCACCGCCGCGGGCGTCGCCATCCGCCTTGGTGAGAATGACGCCGGTGAGGGGCAGTGTGTCGTTGAATGCGCGGGCGGTATTGACAGCATCCTGGCCAATCATGGCATCCACCACAAACAGGGTTTCCACCGGGTTCAGGGCTGCGTGCAGGGCCTTGATTTCCGTCATCAACTCGCCGTCGATATGGAGGCGACCAGCGGTATCCACGATCAGCACATCGGCAAAGGCCTTGCGGGCGGCAATCACGGCGCCTGCGGCAATATCCAGCGGTTTCTGCTCAGCGCTGCTGGGGAAAAACAGGGCGCCCACATCGCCAGCCAGGGTTTCCAGCTGCTTGATGGCGGCGGGTCGGTAGACGTCCGCACTCACCACCATGACTTTTTTCTTGTGGCGCTCTTTCAGGTAGCGGGCCAGCTTGGCCACCGAGGTGGTTTTACCGGCCCCCTGCAGGCCTGCCATGAGGATGACCGCAGGGGGCGCCACAGCGAGATTGAGCTCTTCGTTGGCGGAGCCCATCACCGCTTCCAGCTCCTGCTGGACAATCTTCAGGAACTGCTGGCCGGGGTTGAGGCTGCGCTTGACTTCGGTGCCCACAGCGCGGTTGCGCACATGGTCGATAAAGTCCTTGACCACCGGCAGGGCAACATCCGCTTCCAGCAGGGCCATGCGCACTTCGCGCAGGGATTCCTGAATATTGTCTTCGGACAGGTGGGCCTTGCCGGTGATTTTGCGCAGGCTGAGGGAAAGTCGGTCGCTGAGGGATTCAAACATGGCCATGGTGGTGTAATAAATTCCAGGATATTGGTTGTTTAGCAGGGGCGGCAGTATACCCCAACACCCATGGCTTTGCCGTCATACATTTCTGTGACAAACTTCGTGCTGTTCTTCAATCAACAAGTCTGCAAAACCACTGAGCCTTGCACAACCATGGTTATTAACGCAGCGATCATCGCCGCCATTGCGCTCTACCTGGGCGCTACCCTTTGCCATGTCCGCTTGCGCCTCAAAACGCCGGCAGCACCCCCTGCCTGGCTGCTGGCAGCCGCAGGTCTGGGGCTGCTGTCTCACGGCGTGGCAGCCTACCTGCTGGTGTTTCGGGGTGCAGGGATCAACCTGTCCCTGTGGCCGGTAAGTGTGCTGATCCTGTTTGCGGTCAATCTTATTGTGCTGGCCAGCAGTATCAAAAAGCCTGTCCACAGCCTGCTGATACTGCTTTTTCCGGCGGCATCCCTGGGGCTGCTGCTGGCGCTGCTGTTCAATCCTGCCATACCCCACAGTGAGCACCTTTCCCCCAGCATAGGCATCCACGTACTGTTCTCGCTGCTGTCCTACAGCCTGTTCACCATTGCCGCCGTGCAATCGCTGCTGCTGGCTTACCAGCACTACCAGCTCAAACACCATCACCCGGGCGGGCTGCTCACCGGCCTGCCGCCCCTGCAAACCATGGAAGCCTTGCTGTTTGAGGTGATCTGGTGTGGTTTTATCCTGCTGACCCTGGGATTGCTCAGCGGTTTTTTGTTTGTCGACAACTTTATGGCCCAGCATCTGGCCCATAAAACCTTCTTTTCCATGGTCGCCTGGCTGCTGTTTGCCATTTTGCTGTGGGGTCGCCATCGCCTTGGCTGGCGCGGCAATATTGCCATTCGCTGGACCCTGGGGGGCTTTGCCAGCCTGGCCCTGGCCTATTGGGGCAGCAAGTTTGTTCTCGAAGTGATTCTCGGACTCGGCAAGTGACCATCCTTGCCGGAATCGCGATCAAAACCCGTTGTTGCCATCACCACAAAACTTCTTCAACATAGCCAGCCCCATGGCGACTAAGGCCTCGCTGCTTTGAACGACACCCCCATCTGGCTGCTCTCCTGTTTGCTGGTGCTTCTACTGTGTATCTCCGCGTTCTTTTCCGGCACGGAAACCGGCATGATGTCGATCAATCGCTATCGCCTCAAGCACCTGGCCAAGAAGCACCGCAGCGCACGCCGGGTATACAGGCTGCTGAAACGCCCTGACCGCCTGATCGGTGTGATCCTTATCGGCAACAATCTTGCCAATAACTTCGCCGCCATCGTTGCCGCCATTATTGCTGTTCACCTGTACGGAGAAGGTTCCGAGTTTGTGGCCGGCGCGTTGCTCACTATCGTCATGCTGATCTTTGCGGAAGTCACCCCGAAAACCATTGCCGCACTGCACCCCGAGCGCATCGCCTTCCCTGCCAGCTATATTCTCAAGCCACTGCTTCGGGTGTTGTATCCGGTGGTCTGGCTGGTCAACCACTTTTCCAACGGCCTGCTGAAAATGCTCGGCTTCAACCCCGAAAACGTTCGCGATGATGTGTTGAGCAAGGAGGAGCTGCGCACTGTGGTGGATGAATCCCGCGAGGGTATTGCCTCCGATCACCAGGGGATGCTCATCAATATCCTCGATCTCGAAAAAGTCACGGTCAACGACATCATGGTGCCCCGCAATGAAATATTCGGGCTCAACCTTGACGATGATATAGAGTCACTGGTGGACCAGATTGTTGCCACCGAGCACACCCGTCTGCCCATTTACCAGGGCGACATCAACAGTGTGCTGGGCTTTCTTCATATGCGCAGGGTCAATCGCCTGTTGCGCCGCGGCGAAAACGGCCTCACCAAGGAAGCCATCAAGCGCTTCGCCAAGGAACCCTATTTTGTGCCGGAAAGCACGCCACTGCATGTGCAGCTGTTGAATTTCCAGAAAAACAAACGGCGCATCGGCCTGGTGGTGGACGAGTACGGGGAGATCCAGGGGTTGGTCACACTGGAAGATATACTTGAAGAGATCGTTGGGGATTTCACCAGCAACTACGCTGAAAACGAGCAGGAGATTACTGCCAATCCTGACCGCACCTATACCATTGATGCCAGCGCCAACATTCGCGATATCAACAAGACAACAGGCTGGAACCTGCCCACAGACGGACCCAAAACCCTCAATGGCCTGCTGCTGGAGAAGCTTGAGCACATACCGGAAGGCAACCTGTGCCTGGAATTTGGCGGTTACCGTTTCGAAACCCTCTCCCTCAGCGACAAGATGATCGACCGGGTCAGGGCCAGGCAGTTACTGCACATCCGCGATGAGGAGAGGGACGACGGCTGATGGCGCCGGAAGCCCCCACCCCGGCACTCGCGGCATTGCCATCAACCTGAAGTAAATGGCTTGTAGTGGTGGCTGCGTTCCTGCGCCAGCAACAGCACCCCGCGCCGTTCATCATCGTCCATTTGCCGCCAGCGCACGATTTCATCAACACTGCGGTGACATCCAACACAGATGTCAGAGTCGTCAAGGGTGCAGAGGGAAACACAGGGGGAAGGCACAGTACACTCAACACCCATCACTGCTTGCCAGCCATAGTGAGGGGCCGATATTCCAAAGGCATGGTCAGGCCCAGTGTTTGTGAGAGCACATCCACCAGCAAATGCAGGGTAAAACCCCAGATACAATAGCCCTGGTAAAAATAGCAGGGCGCCTCATAGCGACCATCCTGGAGTGTAAACTCCGTGGTACAGGCATTGCTTCCGTCCAGCAGGAACGAGAGGGGCACCTGAAAGACGGAGTCCAGTTCACCCAACTCCGGCACAAATTGCAGCCCGTCGGGGATAAACCCCACATAGGGTGATACCCGCACTTTGAAACGGGTAGCCTGCACCGGCAGGGAGGCAATCACCTCAACATGCCGTGGGGACAGGGCAATTTCTTCTTCACTTTCGCGCAGGGCGGTGTGCAGCAGGCTTTCATCCCCCGGTTCCCACATGCCACCGGGAAAGGCTACCTGACCGCTGTGACTGCTGAGATGTTCGGCCCGTTTGATCAACACCACAGAAGGATCCTGTGCGCGGGTCAGGGCAATCAGCACAGCGGCCTCACGGATCAGTCCGTCAGTGAGGGGCTGGCGAGGTTCGGGGGGCAAATGGCTGAGGCCATTCCTGATCAATTCAAGCATTGTGTTCTCTGTAAATTCCGGACCCATGATGAGACCACCAAACCCTTAAAAATTCCCTGCACAGGCAATTTTCCTGGCAGCAACGGCCAGACACTGCCCGTTCGGGATTATAGCCCCGCAACAACAACCTCCCGCAACTGCCTCTGCCCAGACAACCTCACTGCCATTGCCGGGCTTACATACCGGACCTGCATGCCGGACTTGCATTGTCGCAGCCCTGTAATATCCCCGGTACAGTTGTTATCCTTGCCTGAATCCTGACAAACGCAATAACAATGCCATCACACAGCCTGTCCCAGCGCACCCTGAACCGCATCGAAGCCATTGGCAACAAGCTGCCCCACCCCACACTGCTGTTTGTCTGGCTGTGCGGTATTGTGCTTGCACTGTCACTGCTTGCCGCCCTGCTGGGCCTGCAGGCGACCCACCCCATCTCTGGCGAAGTGATAAGCGCCACCAACCTGATCAGCGCCGAAGGGCTGCAGCTGATACTGGAACGAACAGTTACCAACTTCACCCATTTTGCCCCGGTAGGCACTGTGCTGGTGGCCATTATGGGCATTGGCATCGCCGAACACAGCGGCCTGATCAGTTCGCTGCTGCGGGTATCCATCCTCCGTGCCCCGGAAAAAATCCTGACTTTTCTGGTGGTATTGACAGGCGCCCTGTCCAGCATCGCCGCCGACAGCGGCTATGTGGTGCTGATCCCCCTTGCTGCGATTATTTTCCAAAGCGCCGGACGCAGCCCCATCGCCGGGATTGCTGCTGCCTTTGCCGGGGTTTCAGGGGGCTACACTGCCAACCTGATCATCGGCCCTCTGGATGCCATTCTTGCCGGCCTCTCCACGGAGGCCGCAGCCCTGGTGGATATAAGCTATCAGGTGAGCGTTGCCGGCAACTACTATTTTATTGCTGTCTCCACTCTGCTGGTGGCGGTGGTGTGCACACTGGTGACAGAGAAAATCATCATGCCGCGCTTCCCCCAGCCCAGCAATGGCCGGGAAATCGCCGCTCCCGTCTCTCTGGATGAGCGCCGCGGCCTGAAAGTGGCCGGCGTATTCACCCTGGTCTTTGTCGCCTTGCTGCTGTGGGGCCTGATTCCCGACCAGGGCATACTACGCGGCGCAGCCAATGACGATGGCGTCGGCAGCATCCTGAACTCGCCGTTTATCAACGGCATTGTCACCCTGATTGCCGTCTATGCGGGAATTGCCGGCTGGCTGTTTGGCAAAGCCAGCAAGCGTTTTGCTTCCAGCTCAGACGCCATTCTCGGCATGGAATCAAGCATGGCCACCATGGCCACCTATCTGGTGCTGATGTTCTTTGCCGCCCAGTTTGTCAATTATTTTGCCTGGAGCCAGCTGGGCATTATCAGCGCCATCAAGGGCGCCGCTGTGCTCAAAGCCCTGGACCCCAATGCTGCCGTACTGCTGGTGTGTTTTGTGCTTTTTTCCGCCCTGATCAACCTCTTGATCGGCAGTGCAACCGCCAAGTGGGCGCTACTGGCCCCGGTATTTGTGCCCATGCTGATGCTCGCCGGCATCAGCCCTGAAGCAACCCAGGTGGCCTATCGCATCGGCGACAGCACCACCAACATCATCACCCCCCTGATGCCCTACTTCGGCGTGGTACTGGCTTTTGCCCAGAAATACGACAGAAACATTGGTATCGGCACCATTATCGCCACCATGCTGCCCTACAGCCTGTGGCTGCTTATTTCCTGGTCGGCGCTGCTGGCAGGCTGGATTTTACTGGATCTGCCCCTCGGGCCAGGGGCGAGCATTTTCATGGGGTGAACAGTCAGCGCCATAACAGACGCGCCATTCAGATAGGGGGGATAGGCAGGGCCGTGCTACAATCGCCGCCCTGCAAGCCCAACTGCCCCGCATCAGGCACATCAAGAGCCCCATGACCCAGGTCCCGACCCAGCCAGCCAGCCAGCAACCAACCCCCCTGTACGGTTATCGCAAGTACTGGGCCGAGTGCTATGGCACGGCCACCTTCCTGCCCACCACCCGCGCCGAAATGGATGCCCTGGGCTGGGACAGCTGCGATATTATCGTGGTGACCGGCGACGCCTATGTGGACCACCCCAGCTTCGGCATGGCGGTGATCGGGCGGGTGCTGGAGGCACAGGGTTTTCGGGTTGGCATCATTGCCCAGCCGGACTGGACCAGCAAAACCGATTTCCAGCGACTCGGTCAGCCCAACCTGTTTTTTGGGGTGGCGGCGGGCAATATGGATTCGATGATCAACCGCTACACCGCCGACCTCAAAGTGCGCAAGGACGACGCCTATACCCCCGGCAATATTGGCGGCAAGCGCCCGGATCGGGCAGTTACCGTCTATTCCCAGCGCTGCCGCGAAGCCTACAAGGGCGTACCGATTGTGATCGGCAGTATCGAGGCCAGCCTGCGCCGCATCGCCCACTACGACTACTGGAGCAATACCGTCAAGCGTTCCATCCTGCTCGACGCCAAGGCCGACATGCTGCTCTATGGCAATGCCGAGCGCGCCATTGTCGAACTGGCCCACCGCCTGTCCCGGGGCGAGAAAATTACGGATATCCGCGATATTCGCGGCACCTCCTTCGTGCGCAAGAGCATGCCGGAGGGCTGGCTTGAAATCGATTCAACTGAGGTCGACGAACCCGGCGTGGTGGATAAACTCCACAGCCCCTACCAGGATCAAACAGATCTGCGCGACAGCAAGGGCGACAAGCCACCCTGTGGAACCCAGTCTGCCAGCGCTGATACGACCACTGATGTTCAAGTAGTACAGGTGCTCGACCTGCGCGACACCAATCGGCAACTCAAGCGCTCCTTCAAGGGCCGCAGCTATATCCGCCTGCCCGCCTATGAAACGGTGAAAAATGACCCCGTGCTCTATGCCCACGCCTCCCGCATACTGCATCTGGAGACCAACCCCGGCAACGCCAAGCCGCTGGTACAGCGCCACGGCAACCAGGAGGTGTGGCTCAATCCGCCGCCGATCCCTCTCACCACCGAGGAGCTGGACTGGGTGTTTGAGCAGCCCTATGCCCGCGCTCCTCACCCCACCTATGGCGATGCAAAGATTCCCGCCTGGGACATGATCCGCTTTTCGATCAATATCATGCGCGGCTGTTTTGGCGGCTGCACCTTTTGCTCCATCACCGAGCACGAAGGCCGGATTATCCAGAGCCGCTCCGAGGATTCCATCATCCGCGAGGTGGAAGCCATCCGCGACAAGACCAGTGGTTTTACCGGGGTAATTTCCGACCTCGGCGGCCCCACCGCCAACATGTGGCGACTGAACTGCAAGAGCAAGGAGATCGAAGAGAGCTGCAAGCGCCTGTCCTGTGTCCACCCCGGTATCTGCAAGAATCTGGACACCGACCAGACGCCGCTGATCCAGCTATACCGCCGCGCCCGTACCCTACCCGGCATCAAGAAGGTGCTGATCGCTTCCGGCCTGCGCTACGACCTGGCTGTGGAAACCCCGGAATACGTCAAGGAGCTGGTCAGCCACCATGTGGGCGGCTACCTCAAGATCGCCCCCGAGCATACCGAAGAAGGCCCACTGTCGAAAATGATGAAGCCGGGCATGGGCACCTATGACCGCTTCAAGGTAATGTTTGAAAAGTTTTCAAAGGAAGCAGGGAAAAAGCAGTACCTGATCCCCTACTTTATCGCCGCCCACCCCGGCACCAGCGAAGAAGACATGATGAATCTGGCTCTGTGGCTCAAGGAAAACGGTTTCCGCGCCGACCAGGTGCAAACCTTTTACCCTTCACCCATGGCCATGGCCACCGCCATGTATCACAGCGGTAATAACCCCCTGCGGCGCCTTTCGCGTAAACGGGGTGAAGCGGTGGTCTCCGCCAAGGGTCAAAATGCACGGCGCCTGCACAAGGCATTTTTGCGCTACCACGACCCGGATAACTGGCCTTTACTGCGCGATGCCCTCAAAAAAATGGGTCGTAGCGACCTGATCGGCAGTGGTAAGCACCAGCTGATACCGCGCTTGCAACCGCAGGACTGGCTGGAAAAGCAGCGTGCCACCGCCATCAAACCCGGCCAGAAAATATTCACCCAGCACACCGGCCTGCCGCCGAGGGATAACGGCGCGGCCCGCACGCCAAGGCTGAAGCACCGCAAAGGTGCCAGGTAACAATACTCCCTCACTATCGACTTCATCCCACTCAACAGTCGTTTCCAGCAGTCTCATCAAATTCCTGTCGACAGGGCCTTGGCGGAAGTAGCCAAGGCCATTCCCTTTCCCTGAAGACACAAGTCATCGCTGAACAGGCGTTGCATCACGGATGATGCGTGCCGGTCTGAGCTGTATTGCGCGCCCCGCGACCTGGTTTTTTGCTTTTTACCGCCCGGCTCTCAACCCGTTCGAGGGGGCCGCCAACACCGCGATCAAGTTCGCCGATGTCCAGTAGCGGTGACGCATCAATCCACTCCGCATCCATCAACCCGGCCAACCTTTGCAGGGACGCCAGGATCATGGATTGCTCCCACTTTTCCAGATACTGGAACTTTTCTATCAGCTGGGTGTGAAGGGCCGCGGGCGCATCATTGAGAACCTGTTGCCCGGCACTGCTGAGACTCACATAAACCTTGCGCTTATCCTCAGCTGAGCGCTGGCGTTGCAGCAGCGCCCTTGCCTCCAGCCGGTCAACGATGGTGGTCACCGTCGCCTGACTCAGGGACATACTCCTGGCGATATCGCCAATCGCTATTTCACCGTGACGGCACACCGTTTGTAACAGCAATAGCTGTGGCGCTGTAAGTCCAACGGTTTTGTTCAAATGTCTGGAATGCAGATCCGTAGCCCTGATCAGCCGACGCAGTGCAACCAATACTTCATCAATCGTGCTCATTCAGTCTCTCTGTGCTGCTGCCCCTTTGAGGTGCAGATTATTACGTGGCGAACACCTTCAGGATAGCTGCTCGCCAGTCAGGAGAATAGCCATATTGAGGGGAATGAAAAATAGCAGGCGCATCAAGGGTAGCCGGGTTCAATTTGAACGACTATATTACATAGTGTACAATGTAAATTAATCCGATATCACACATAAGAACAGAACGATTTCTGCTTATAACTTATTATAACCGTGATTTATCGATATATCGTTGCTATTTACCAGGATAAAATTACTTAGGGATGTATGTATATGAATATAGATAACGAGCCAGAGCCTCTGAAAAACCCTTTACAGCCAACCTTTTCGCGACCTTCCAAAAGCGATGGCAAGGGGGTTTACAATCTGGTCGCCCGGTGTCCACCCCTGGACCCCAACTCCCTCTACTGTAATTTACTGCAGTGTCACCACTTCTCCGCCACCTCCGTCAAAGTCGAGCTGGAAGAGTCCTGTGAACTTGTGGGCTTTATTTCGGGTTACCGCCCACCAGAGTACGACAACACCTTGTTTGTCTGGCAGGTTGCTGTGGCAGAAAAAGCCCGTGGCATGAATCTGGGGGTAAGGATGATTCGCAACATCCTGGCCCGCGAAGAAAATGCAGATGTGACCAGGGTCCACACCACTATCACTCCTGATAATGACGCGTCCTGGGGTCTGTTCAAAAAACTGGCCCGCGAACTTGATTGCACCTTCGAGAGCGAAGTGCTGTTTTCAGGCAATGCGCATTTTGGTGGCGATCACAAAGACGAAGTGCTGATGTCCATCGGACCCTTTACCCCGCAAGCGCAGCTGCACAGAAGTGACAGAGACAATAGCCGCAAGCAGTATCCACCTCAAACCATAAAAAAAGCAGGTTGAATTTTTCCTTAGCGGGTGCAGACATTCATCACTTGCGCAAGTGACCCATTATCAAATCCAGAGATCTAATCCCATGAAAATTTTTGAAGAAATTGAATCCGAAGTTCAAAGCTATGCACGCTCGTTTCCCCGCGTTTTCGACCGCGCTCAAGGGGAATTCATGTATGACCGCGAAGGCAACCAATACCTGGATTTTCTCGCCGGGGCTGGCACATTGAATTACGGCCACAACAACCCGGTGTTCAAGAAAACACTGCTGGAATATATCGAGCGCGATGGCATCAGCCATGGCCTCGACCTGCACACGGTGGCGAAACAGGAATTCCTTGAAACCTTCAGCGAAAAAATCCTGAAACCACGCAATCTCGAATATATGGTGCAATTTACCGGCCCCACCGGCACCAATGCGGTTGAAGCCGCCATCAAGATTGCCCGCAACGTGAAGGGCCGTGAGAATATTATTTCCTTTACCAACGGCTTTCATGGCGTGACCCTGGGATCTTTAGCCGCCACTGGCAATTCACACCACCGCGGGGTAGCTGGCGTGAGCCTGCCTGGCGTTACCCGCATGCCCTATGACGGCTATCTGGGCGATGGTATTGATACCAGCGCCTATCTCGACAAGATGCTGACAGATTCCTCCAGCGGCATGGATATACCCGCCGCAGTCATTGTGGAAACGGTCCAGGGCGAAGGCGGCATCAATGTAGCCAGTACCGAGTGGCTGCGCAACCTGGCTGCGGTGTGCCGCAACCACGACGTATTGTTGATTGTCGATGATATCCAGGCCGGCTGTGGCCGCACCGGCACCTTCTTCAGTTTTGAGGAGGCGGGCATCTACCCTGATATCGTCACCCTGTCAAAATCCCTGAGCGGTTACGGCCTGCCCTTTGCGGTTGTACTGATGAAGCAGGAGCTGGACCAGTGGCGACCCGGTGAACACAACGGTACTTTTCGCGGCAACAATATGGCGTTTGTGACCGCCAAGGCGGCCATTGACCACTACTGGAGCGATGAAACCTTCTCACGGGAAATTATTCGCAAAGGTGAGTATGTCGCCCGGCGTTTTGAAAAAATAGTAGAAGAATATGGCGAGGGAAATTTTACCAGCCGGGGTCGCGGTATGTTCCAGGGTCTCAACTGTGTCAGCGGCGATCTGGCAGGGAAAATTACCCGCGCCGCTTTCAAGCAAGGCCTGATTATCGAAACCAGCGGTGCTGACGACCATGTGGTGAAATGCCTGTGCAGCCTCACCATCAGCGATGAAAACCTGAAAAAGGGCCTGGATATTGTCGAGCAAAGCGTCGCTGAAGTTCTCGCCAGGATTGATATCATCCCGGAGGAAAAAGACTTTTTTGCAGAGCCTCTTGAGGCTGATGGCGAAATGGAATACAGCCTGGATAAAACCGGCTGAACCTCAGAAAACCCGGAAAATTCATTCAGGAGCACGTTAATGATTGTCAGAAAATTGCAAGACGCTGAAAAAACCCGTCGAAAAATTGTCAGCAACGGCTGGGACAGCACCCGACTGCTGTTGAAGGACGATGGTATGGGATTTTCCTTTCACATCACCACCATCCACAAGGGTGCAGAATTGCACATGCACTACCAGAATCACCTGGAATCCGTGTACTGCATATCCGGAAAAGGCAGCATCGAGGACAGCGCTACTGGCGAAATCCATGCCATTGACCCCGGCGTCATCTACGCCCTCAACCTGCACGACAAGCATATTTTGCGCGCCCAGGAAGAAATGAAAATGGCTTGCGTATTCAACCCGCCCCTGCATGGCAAGGAAGTCCACAACGCCAGTGGTGCCTATGAGCTGGATGCTGAAACGGTGACTGACTGAGCCCATTATTGGGATTGTTGATGTTTTACCAACGACATCGACATTGAAGTCAAGCCAATCAAGTCACGAGAATATTGATTCACACAATCCGGAGCAGTCCATGAAACAGCATACCGTTGAAAAGATCGGCGGGACCTCCATGAGCAATTACCCCGCAGTGCGGGATAACATCATTCGCCGCGGCTGTGATTCCAATGACCTCTATCAACGCGTGATTGTGGTTTCTGCCTATGGCGGCATTACCAATAGGCTGCTGGAGCACAAAAAAACCAGTCAACCCGGCGTCTATGGTCTGTTCGCCAACGCCAATGAAGACGACTGGGAGATGGCCCTTGGCGAGCTGGGAGAAAAGCTGCGCACTATCAATTCAGAACTTTTCACCGATCCGGTGATGCTTAAGCGCGCCAATCATTTTATTGATGAGCGCCTTGAAGAAACCCGCTCGTGCCTGACAGATCTGCAACGGGTTTGCCAGCACGGTCACTTTGCCCTGGCGGCGCACCTGCAAACAGTGCGGGAAATGCTCGCCAGTATTGGCGAGACCCACAGCGCCTGGAACCTTACCCAGCTACTGAAACAGGAAGGTGTCAACGCGCGCTTCATTGATCTGACAGGCTGGCGCGACAGCAAGCACCTGTCACTGGATGACCGCATTATCGAGGCCTTTGAAGGCATCGACTTTGTCAATGAATTGCCCATTGTCACCGGCTACGCCCACAGCAAGGATGGATTGATGTCCACCTTTGATCGCGGCTACAGCGAGATGACCTTCAGCCGCATTGCCGTGCTTACCGCCGCCAAAGAGGCAGTCATTCACAAGGAGTACCACCTCAGCAGTGCCGACCCGAGGATGGTTGGCGCTGACAATGCCGTGCCCATTGGCCGCACCAACTACGATGTGGCAGATCAGCTGGCCAATCTGGGGATGGAAGCCATTCACCCCAAGGCAGCCAAAGGTTTACGCCAAAGCGATATCCATCTGCGCATCAAGAATACCTTTGAACCGGCTCACGCAGGGACGCTGGTTACAAGGGATTATGTGAGCAGCAAGCCGCGGGTGGAAATTATCGCCGGAGCGCGCAATATCTACGCCATTGAATGTTTCGAGCAAAATATGGCGGGCGAGATCGATCAGTATGACCGCGACATTCTTGCCATTATTTCCCGCTTCAAGGGCCATATTGTCAGCAAGGACATTACCGCCAACAGTATTACCCACTATCTGGGCACCAATCTCAAAACCGCCAAACGCATTCGCGGCGAAATTGAAAAACGCTACGCCGAAAGCCATATCCAGGTGCGCAAGGTAGCGATACTGTCCGCCATCGGCAGCGATATGAAAGTCCCCGGTATCCTGGCAAAAGCGGTTGGCGCGTTGGCGGCTGAAAACATTTCGGTACTGGCCATGCATCAGTCATTGCGCCAGGTGGATATGCAGTTTGTCATCGATGAGATGGATTATGAAAGCGCTGCCCGCAGCCTTCATCGCGCGTTGATCGAAGTGCACGACCACGGCGAGGCAATCTGTGCCGCCTGATCAGCCACACACTCAAGCCGACTGGCAGTGTTAGCCAGCTTCCTTTTTTTTTGTGGCGGTTTTTACCGCCATCGGCCTGGCATCCGTATGGAAAAGCCGGGGCACCAAACACGATTACTATCTGGCCAGCAATTCCATATCCCCCTGGCTGGTGGGACTTTCAGCGGTTGCCACCAATAACAGCGGCTATATGTTTATAGGTGTTATCGGCTACACCTATGCCACGGGCCTGGCCTCCATCTGGCTGATGCTGGGCTGGATAGCGGGGGACATGATCGGTTCACTGATTGTCCACCGCAAACTGCGACAAAGTGCAGGCAGCAGCGGTGAAGCCAGCTTTGCCGGGGCAATAAGGTTGTGGTCAGGCAATCCTGACAAACACTGGCAGGTGCTGGTGGCGGTTATCTCTTTTGTATTTCTGCTCGCCTACGCCGGCGCGCAGCTGGTGGCAGGCAGCAAGGCGCTGCATGTGCTGCTGGGTTGGCCCACCTGGACGGGGGCACTGATTGGCGCGGTGATGGTGGCGCTATACTGCATGGCCGGTGGCATACGGGCCTCGATCTGGACCGATGCCGCCCAGTCTGTGGTGATGATGATTGCCATGGGACTGTTGCTGCTGTTCTCGGTACAGAGCATGGGTGGCTATGGATCTGTGGTAGCGCAGATGGCTGCGGTCGACGGTTTTCTCAATGTTTTTCCCGGTGATCTTGTGGTGCCTGGTGTAACCGGCGGTGTGATCTTTGCCTTCGGCTGGTTGTTTGCGGGCCTGTCGGTAATCGGGCAGCCCCATATCATGGTGCGCTTTATGGCACTCACAAAATCGCGCCAGATGCTGCAGGCACGGCTGTGGTACTACCTGTGGTTCACCGCTTTTTACCTGATGGCAACGGGAGTGGGAATGATGTCGCGCATTTTTCTTGCCGACCCCGGCAGTTTCGACGCGGAACTGGCGCTGCCCATGATGGCGGTTGAGCTGTTTCCGCCCGTGGTGGTGGGCATCGTGCTGGCGGGTATTTTTGCCGCCACCATGTCCACCGCAGACTCTCTGCTGTTGAGCAGTTCCTCCACATTGACCCATGACATACTGCCACAACACATTGAAAAACCCTGGGTGCTGAAATTAGCCACTGTTCTGCTCACGGCCATGGCTTTGTTGTGGGCCCTGCTCAACCAGCAAAGTGTTTTTGGGCTGGTGATCATGGCCTGGTCTGCCCTGGCGGTGATTTTTGGCCCGGCACTGTTGGTGCTGGCATTTGGTGGCAGGCCTTCCACGGCAGTAATGATTGCCATGTCGCTGTGCGGACTTGCTGTTGCACTTCTATGGCGCTGGCTGGATTGGCACCACAGCATTTACGAAGGGATGCCCGGTATGCTTGCGGGGTTGTTGGTGTATGCCCTGTGCTGTGGTCTTTCTACCCTGTATTCCAGGACAAAACAGCTGACCGAATAAAATCATTGTTTGCGCAACGGGATTTACTCCATAACCCGCAGCCGACCATTTCCTGAATCAATGTCCCATAAAAAAACGCGCGGTGTAAGCCGCGCGTTTTTTCACCCAAGCGAAAACCCGTTACTTCTCGTAGGGGTCGATCGGCTGGGGAGCATCGATGATACCGATATCCATAAACATGGTCAGCACGTCGGAGATCGAATAGATGTGAACGACCTTGTCACCTTCGAACTTGAGCCAGGAGAACCAGGTTACGTTGATTTCCTGACCCTTGGCGGGCACACCCATGTAAGCTTTCTCTTGCTTGCCGTAGTGGTGACAGAGTACGCAGATTTCGTCGTCGCCATTACCCCAGGCCTTCAGTGTGCGGTACACGCAAGGCGGAAAGGTGTTGTACAGACCTTCCGGGGAAGTGGACCACTCCTCGAAGGAGCCGAGATCGGGACGGTTGGGGTTGTCGTAGGTAAACTTGGAGGTGTCGCAGTACTCGCGCAGCGCCTGGAAGTTGCCCTTGTTGAGTTCGTCGTGAATGTTCATCCACTGGTTGACCATAAAGGTTTGACGCTCGGTCAGACCCTTGCAGATCTCGGCACGTTTTTGCGGGGAGAGATTGAAATCTTCCATGGTGTATTCTTGCTGGCCGGCTGGCAGGTTCTTGCTATGCATAGTTATTCCTCATATTTACAGTGAATCATGCTTTGTAGAGCATGGTGATGACAGTCGACCCACGGAGACAACGCTGGGCACGACCTGTTTGACACCTGGTTATACAAAAGCAGCTTCTGGTAGTGCTAATGGCGCTCTTTGCCAGGGTCAGTGAACACTTATTGTAAGATTCAATTGGCAGATACTACATTTCACTTACTAATCAGTCAATGAAATTTCAGACACTGGTCTTAACCGAGCAAGGTAAAGGATACCCGCGACTTACCCACACTTCACCTATCTTCGGATAACCAACCCATAAATCCTGCAGCAGTTCAGGCCGCCATCATGGAATCTGCCATGACACTGGCAAGCAATCGGTAGGATTGCTTGCGGTCTTCAAAATCATGGCAGATGGTGACTGTCATGATTTCATCTACGCCGAAAAGTCCTGCCAGTTGCTGAATCCTGTGCCGCACCTGCTCCGGTGTACCGATGGCGTCATAGCGCGCCCTTTGTTGCATATAGAAAAGCTCCTCGGTGCTGTAGGGGTAGCGCTGCGCTTCGTCGATGGTACCAATACCGCTGAAGCCCTGCCGGGTCACCACCCGCAGCATGGAAAGCTGGCGGGCTTGCGCCAACTGCCTGGCTTTTTGTTCTGTTTCAGCGCAATAGACATTGATGGTAAGGCCTGCCCAGGGTTTGCCAAGCTGTGCCGAGGGCTGGAAATTATCCCTGTAGAGCCGGAAAATTTCCGGGTCCATATCCGGGTTGATAAAGAGGGCAAAGTTGTAGGGCAGCCCCAGACGGGCAGCCAGCTGGGCGCTGTCGGCACTGGTTCCCAGCATCCACAGCTGGGGATTGATCTCAGGTCTTGGGGTGATTTTGGGTCGATAGCGATGATCAGCGAGTTTGTGGATCAACTCCTGGGTCTGTTGCTGAAACAAATGAAAGCGGGGCGTGCCACCGTGGGCAAGCTCCCGGGCTGTATCCATATCGGCTCCGGCGGCGCGCCCCACCCCGAGATCCACCCGGCCTGGAAACAGCGTCGCCAGCAATGATCCGATCTCCGCCACCTTGAAGCTGCTGTAATGGGGCAGCATGATGCCGCCCGTACCCAGGCGGATTCTCTCCGTCTGGGCGCCTGTGGCCGCCAGCAGGACTTCCGGGGCACAACCGGCATAGGCGGCGGTGCTGTGATGTTCTGACACCCAGAAGCGGTGGTAACCCAGTTCATCGCCAAGGCGCGCCAGCGCCAGGGTTTCAGCCAGGGCCAGCTCCGGGGTTCCGCCCTGTTTTACCGGGGATTGGTCGAGAATGGAGATTTTCATGGCTCATCTGCTCGTTCTGCTGCGGTATGGCAGTCATCATACGGGAACAACCCGACAAACTTGCCCGCCGAAAGATAGGTGAAAACCCAGCCTGCGGGCGGCACAGTCCATGGCTGAATCGTGCCTGGACAGCAACAAGGGTTGACAGTCGTGCCCCTTGCAATGGGCCCGGGCAATCCTGGCAACACCGGAACCTCCGGGCGTTAACACCACAAAAGCCTAACTCAGCGGAATATACCTATGGATCTACCCGCCCCTCCAGATGTAGTCGGCACCTCCCTGTCAGGCACCGAACCCTACATCATCAGTGCAGAAGAAAACCGTGCCCTGTGCAAATCCATTAATGCTGAACCGGCTGCAGATGGCAGCGCACACCCTGTTTACTACTACATCGCCACCCAGGTTGGCATGGGCCAGACTGTCGCCGGTCTTTGTGAAGTGTGCGATTTTGACGTTGAAGTCGGCCCCATGATGGCGGGCAGCAAAGTCACCTTCTCCAGCCCGTTGATGACGGATCAGCCCTACCGGGTTGACGGGGAAATCACCAGCATTGTGCGCAAGCAAAGCCGCAAACTTGGCGTGATGGATCTGATGGCCTACGAACTGCGCCTCACCCTGCCCGATGGCACACCGGTGCTCACCACCGTGAATTCCTGGGTACTGCCACGGAGGGAACTGGCATGAAACCAACAGCAGGCGACCAGCTCAAACCCTTTGTTATCGACCCCGTCAGCCGTGAATCCATGAAGGATTGGGCAGTTTTTCTCCACGACCCCAACCCCATCCACCTGGATGCCGAGATGGTCAAGGCCAAGGGCCTCGGCGACAAGGAGATCAATCAGGGGCCGATGAATGTGGCCTTTATCATTAACATGCTGCACAACAACTTTCCCGGCGGCCAGATCGAATCCCTGGATTCGCGCTTTCTCGACAACGTCTACGCCGATGACAGGGCCGAAGCCTTTGGCGCCGTCACCGAGGTTGTGGCAGAGGGTTCGAAAATTCGGGTAACATGCGACATCGGTCTGCGGGTAGCTAACCGTGGTGATGTGATCAGCGGCACCGCCGTGGTCAGGCTTGCCCAATAACAACACAATCCGGGAATAGCACACCCGGTGCGCTATTCCACCAACCAACACCGACAATCAGGAGTATCAATTATGCCCAGCGGCCCCTTTGCACACGTATGTATGGTTGTAAAAGATCTTGAAGTAGCCATTGAAGACTGGACCAAAATTCTGGCAGTACTGGACCCCGGTCAACTCACAGACCCCATCGTAAAATACGATGAATTTTCCAGCGGCGATGATGCCGGTATGAAATGGGCGACTTTTGTATCCCACCACGGCACCGAAATCCAGTTTATCCAACCCGCTCCCGGCACCCCCATGGGTGACCGCCTGGAACAGGTTGGCGAACACGTTCACCACCTGTGCTTCACCACTCCTGACGTGCCCGGCGCTCTGGCCACACTGTCCGCCCAGGGCATCAAGTTGGCCGGTGGCGGTCAAACCTACAACGATCCCGATATGACCTGGCAGAAGTGGGGCTGGATTTCCCACAAGAGCACCCACGGCTGCCTGATCGAAGTTGCTTCCCCCTACGAGAGCCACAAGGACGGCAAATGGCACCCCGTTGAGGCTGAGGGCTAAGCATCAGCCCTCGGGTCCCAAACCTGACCGGTTATACAGACGTACCGGGCGTTTACACATAAGCCCCGCCTGGTTACCCAGGCGGGGCTTTTTGTTACCCTGTAAGGAACTGACCAGACAAAAACTCACTTATGATCATTACAGAACAGCATAGCTACCAGGATGGCGACACCCAACTGACAGGCTACCTGGCCTACGATGACAGCTTCGCCGCACAACGCCCCGCCGTTATCATCGCCCCGGAAGCCCCCGGCATTGGCGACCACGTCAAAATGCGCGCCTCCATGTTTGCCAAAGCGGGATTTATTGCCCTGGTGGCAGACATCTACGGTGATGGCAAGTTCTTTAGCGACATGGGCGACATGATGGCCCAGGTGGGAAAAACCCGCAGCGATTTACAGGCCTGGCGCCAGCGTACAGGTGCGGCACTGGAGGCACTTAAAGCTCACCCCCTGACAGATAACGACAGGCTGTGCGCCGTGGGGTACTGCTTTGGTGGCACAGGAGTGCTGGAACTGGCCCGCAGCGGCGCTACCCTGCGCGGCACCGTGTGTTTTCACGGCGAACTCACCCCTTCCACCCACGCCCCCCAGGGTATTGCCAGCAAAATCCTGGTACTTACCGGCGCAGAAGACCCCTTTGTCCCAGCGCAACAGCGCCATGCATTTGAAGATGAAATGCAGGGGGCCGGTGCCCAATGGGAAATGATTGTCTACGGCGGTATCAAGCACGGCTTTACCAACCCCGAGGCGGATCTGGCGGGGATGCCCGGAATGGCCTACGACGGGACGGTGGACCGGCGCTCCTGGCAGAGCATGATGAACTGGCTGGGGTATGTGCTGGCCTGACTGGTACAGGTTGCAGGTTGGAAGCTTTAGCGGTCAGGGCAAACGTTGTCCCGATATCATCAACCCTGTCCCTGATTGACAACGAATTCCCGCCATCCATTGGGTGCCTGTGGCATGATCAGCTAACAGTACATCGCCACCTTTTATCGGATAACCATCAGCATGTTTCCCAGACTTTTCGGCAATTTTTTCCAGCACGGCTATGTCACCACCGATATGGCCCAGGCAAAGGCAGTGTTTGAAAAACAGTACGGCGTCAGCCAGTACCTGGATATCGACAACACCTTGGATGTCCACACCCCCTCCGGCCTGAAAACCCTCGACCTGAAAATATCCCTGGCCTACGTGGACAACCTGCAAGTGGAACTGATTCAGCCGGTGGGCGGTTCCGCCGCTGAACTCTACAGCCAGGTGTTGCCCGCCAGCGGTTTTGGCCTGGTTATTCACCATATGGGCTACATGATTACGGGACCGGAAGAAAACTGGCATGAATTCCGCCGCCAGATCGGCAACGACACCTACCCCATTGCCATTGAAGCCGAGGTAGGCCCGGTCAAATTCGCCTATATCGACACCCGCAAAACCACTGGGCATTTTTCCGAATACCTGTGGATGGCGCAGGATATCAATGCCATGGTGCCCCGCAACTGAGCGACGACAACCCGCATCTGAAACCATAAACGCCTCGAAGGGGCGTTTTGTTTTGTCGATACCCGCCTCAGATAAAATCGGGAAGGGAGATATTCGGCTCCACCCCCAGCAGGGATTTACCCAGAATCTCATAGCCCACATACGGCAAATTGGCGGTGTGGCGGGCACCCACATTGAGGTCCCGCCAGATACGGGAGATATCCCTGGTCTCGGAGAAAGCACCGGACCCCGCCAGGAACATCAGGTCGTGTCCCGCTTTCGCCAGCAGATCGACGGTGTAAGAGCCTTCGCCCTTGCTCATGGCCCGGGCCTGGGGAGTCATGGGTACGCGGGTGGCACCGGATTCATCGATCAACCTGCAGGATTTTTCCACCAGCAGCCTTGCGGCCTCAACACTGGCGGCAATGCGGCCAAATTCCGCCTGCACCACGGCAGATTCTGACTGTTTTGCATAGGTGGTATACACGATGGGCCGGTTGTGGCTGGCCTTGGCCACCTCCTCGAACAGGGCCTGGGCGGCGCCGATCACCATGCCGTGGGCGGTGGCGCGCAGAAAGGGCATAAAGGGCCAGTAATCGGAGGGTTCACCCACATGTTTTTTGCCATCCGGGTGATTGCCAATGCCCTTGGTGAAATCCATAAAGCGGTTCTTCGGCACAAAGACATCCTTCACTACGCAGGTTTCCGAGCCAGTACCCTTCATACCCACCATAAACCAGGTGTCCTCGATCTCCATATCTGACATGGGGATGTAGATATTGCCAAAACCCACCTGCTCCTCCTTGTCATTGAGTACCTTGACGGCAAAACCGCCCCACTCCGCGTGGCGGGAACCGGAGCAGTAAGCCCATTTGCCATTGACCAGATAACCGCCTTCCACCAGGCGCGCAGTACCCGGAGGTGTGGCTGCACCGCAAATAGTGGGGTGGTGACCGTTGGCAAAAATCTCTTCCTGCAGTTCATCGGGGCCGAGGCTGGCGATCCAGGTGGTGCCGTGCAGCACGGTATAGACCCAGCCCACGGAGGCATCCCCCTTGCCCAATTCGGCACCTACCCGCGCCATGGCGCTGGCAGAAGTGCCATAGCCGTCCCAGCGCCGGGGTGACGCCATTTTCCAGAAGCCGGCATCCGTCAGTTCGCGAAATACATCGCCAGTAATGCGGCGCTTGGCATCAAAATCCGGCCCGTGCTTGCGCAGCAGTGGCTGCAATTCCCGGGCGCGGCCTACCAGTTCCTTTTCTGCTTCCAGGTTGTAATCAGTGAATTTCATTCCCGTCTCCTGCACATTCCGGTCAATTTTTTGAGTTGGCTCCGGTTGCTGTCGGCATCTGCTTAGCCTGCTGGACTCCAGCGCTGCCGCTCTGACCGGTACCACTGCAAACTATCATCGAAACACACAATGAACAACTATTGCTTAATCTGTTCAATTAAATAGTTGATCTGGATCAGTTCAAATGGTGGGCATACACGACGGGAACAATAAGGGATTTCGAAAAAACCATTATTTTCAATATCCTAAATGACATAGCGAAACCTCTTTGACTGGAGTCCCTGTTGATCGCGCCATGGAGACAACTGCCAGTCTATCCCCCTGGCCGACACCCTAATTTATTGATCTGGATCAAGGTAGCGAGGTCGCTGGGGGAATAGATTGGCGGCATGTAGATTGAACATATTGAACACATAATGTTCAACAAGCATAAACAGGGCAGGAAACAGCAAACAGTCGCCAGTCAGACCTTGCAAGGCAAAGGGCGTTTCCTATCAGGAAACACTAGCCTGCAAGCTTGAAACAGCAGCCATTGAGGAATCAGACATGTTAAAAAAAGTCAGCCCGGCCCTCAGGGACGGCACCCGAATCGAAGACCTCTTCAATCTGGAAACCCGCGAGGTTTCCCTCAGCACCATGTACGATCCGGAAATCCACCAGATCGAGATGGAAAAAATCTTTACCAAAGTCTGGTTGCTGCTTGGCCACGCTTCTGAAATCCCCAAGTCTGGCGACTATGTGGTGCGCTACATGGGCCAGGACGAGGTGATCGTCTCCCGCGACCGCAAAAACGAAATCCATGTCAGCCTCAACGTCTGCCCCCACCGTGGCATGCACGTGTGCACCTCCGAGTCCGGCAACGCCCAGGTACACAAGTGCATCTACCACGGCTGGGCGTTTCGCCCCGATGGCAGCTTTGTGGGCGCACCGCTGGAAAAGGAAAAAATGCACGGGGAGATCTACCCCAAGGAAAAACTCGGCCTGAAAAAGGCCCGAGTGCAACTTTTCCATGGCCTGATCTTCGCCACCTGGAATCAGGAAGCCGCCCCCCTGGAAGACCAACTTGGCGACATGAAGTTTTACTACGACATCATGTTCGGCAAGACCCACGGCGGCATGGAGGTACTCGGGCCACCCCAGCGCCTGACCATTCCCGCCAACTGGAAAACCGCGGGTGAACAGGCTGCCTGCGACGGCTTCCACACCCTTACCCTGCACCGCTCCCAGTTTGATATCGGCAACTTCGGCAATATCAGCGACAGCATGGATGAGTTTATCCCCATCATGCAGGGCATCAACGTAGCGCAAAAGGGCAACGCCCTGCGCTGTATCTCCGCCGCAACCACGTTCACATCACTGATCGGTTCCGGAGAAGATTTCACCAAACTCTCCGATGACGAAAGAGTGACCAAACTGCCGCCCCCCGGCATTGTCAACGCGCAGCTACTCGCGGAAATGAAGGAGCGCCTCAGCCCCGAACAGATCCATGTGTGCGCCGTGGCACCACCTCAGGTGGGCAACATGTTCCCCAACGTCAACCTGCTGTTTATCTACGCGCCCCTGCCGGACGGTACCCTGGGTTCCGGTTACGTTATCCACACCATCAACCCCATGGGTGCGGACAAATTCCAGTGGATCACCTGGTTCCTCTGTGAAAAGGACACCCCCGAAGAGGTAAAGGATGTCATCCGCGCTGTGGCGGTGCAGACCGGCGGCACCTCCGGCCTTATTGAGCAGGACGATTCCGACACCTGGCCCCATATGACCATTGCCGCCAAAGGCGCCTGGGGTCGCACCGAAACTCTGAAATACCAGGCGATCGGCGGCGAGAACCGCCCTGAGGGCTGGCCCGACAAGGCTCACGTCTATGCCGGCCTGTCGAAGGACGATGCCCAGTGGCACTGGTGGCTTCAGTACCACGAACTGATGACCCAATAAGTGCCCATCACAACCTGGACTCAACACAATTTCAGAGGTTAGCGCCATGAACAGTACCGCCGAAAAAATCGCACCATTCGAGATTCCGCCCATCAATCTGCCCAAGCCGACGGATTCCATTACCCACTACCAGATCCAGCAGTTCCTGCACCTGGACGCCTACCTGCTCGACCACAACATGCTGGCGGAGTGGCTGAATATCCTCGCCCCGGACCTGCGTTACTTTGTGCCCATCCGCCAGACTCGGGAACGGAAGGATCGTGACAAGGAGTTTTCCTCCAAGCTGGGCCACATGGACGACGACTTCCAGTCCATCGCCATGCGGGTCCACCGCCTGGTAAACACCGGCACCGCCTGGTCTGAAGACCCGGCTTCGCGGGTGCGCCGCTTTGTCACCAATGTCACCGTGTGGGAAACCGATGTGCTGGGTGAATACGATGTGACCAGTTACCTGATGCTGACCCGCAACCGCTTTTACCAGGACGACTATCACCTGCTCAGCGCCGAACGCATCGACCGCATTCGCCGCAAGGGGGAAAGTTTTGAACTGGTAAAAAGGGAGGTCCGCATGGATCAAAGCGTATTGGGAATGCCGAATCTGGCGATCTTCCTGTAATTCACCGAGGAGTGAACCATGACCATCCATAACAGCCAACCCCGCAAGATTCCCGCTCACGTACCCAAGCACCTGATTCAGGACTTCCCCCTGAAAATGGGCGTTTACGCTGACGAAAATCCCTTTGATCGCATTGTCCCCGACGTGTGCGAAGGGCCCGATGTGATCTACGCCATCGACGTATTGCCCGGGGGTCGCGGCGATGCGTGGATTTTCCGCCGTCAGGAGGACAACCGGGAGATCTACAACGATACCGAACATTTTTCCAACAAGGGCTTCAGCGGTTTTGCCGAACTGATCGGCGAGCACTGGTCCACGATCCCCGCCGAAACCGATGCGCCCGAGCACACCTATTTCCGCACCCTGCTCAATCCCGTCTTCGCCCCCGGCTCCATGGCAAAAATGGAAGGCACCGTGCGGGATGCTGCGCTGCGCACTCTGAAGAGGCTCGAAGGCAAAAACGAATGCGATTTCATGGATGATTTTGCCTTTCCCTTCCCTGTGGGGGTGGTGCTGGACCTGATGGCCCTGCCCCATGAACGCATGGATGAGTTTTTGACCTGGGAGCGGATGTTGCTGCACTCCGGCAAGGCGGAGGTGATGGCGGACGGCGTACGCAAGGTTACCGGCTATCTGCGCGAAGTGATCGCCGAGCGCAAGAAAAATCCCGGCGACGACCTGATCAGTTTTGCCATCAAGTCCGATGTCAATGGTCGCAAGATGACAGACGACGAACTGCTGGGCTACGCATTTAATTTTTACATCGGCGGCCTGGATACGGTGTCGGCAAATCTTGGCAATTTTTTCCTGCACCTGGCCACCAACCTCGATCACCAGCGGCAACTGCGCCAGCACCCGGAAAAAATCCGCGAAGCCATTGAGGAATTTCTGCGGGTCTTTGCCGCAGTGAGCACCACCCGTATCTGTATCAAGGAAAAAACCATACGGGGTATCACTGTGAAGCCCGGCGACAAAGTGCAGATGAACACCACTGTGGCCAACAGGGACAAGCATGTCTACGACAACCCCCATGAGGTTATCCTTGACCGCAACCCCTCCCATGTCACCTTTGCCACCGGCCCTCACCACTGCCTGGGGGTGCATCTGGCGCGGCGCGAACTGCGCATTGCCATGGAGGAGTTCTTCAATGCCATCCCGGAGTTTAGCCTCAAACCTGGCGCCAGGGTCAGCTGCCAGATCGGCGGTATTATCCAGCCACGCAATCTGCCCCTTATCTGGTAAGGGCAATCTGGTAACAGCAGCCTGGTAGCGGCAGTCTGGTAATGGTTCCCCTGCCACATCGTTGCAAACGGTGTGGCAGGGGAACATGGAGCATCGCCCGGGACAGCAAGATGATCGACAAAGCGCTGATTGAAAATTCGTTCGAGCAGGCTGCCGAAACACTGGGGGATATCACGCCCCTCGTGTACGAGCAGTTCTTCGCGCAGTTCCCGGAAGCCGAAGAGCTGTTCAATATCAAGGGGCCGCAGTTTAACCGTGACCTGAAAAACAAGATGGTGAGCGATGCGCTCTACACCTTTATGGAGTATTTGCACACTCCGGAGGAGGTGGAAATTGTATTCAAGTACACCATCCCCCAGCATCTGGACCTGAATATTCCCATGAAATATTTCACCGGGTTGCTGATCGCTGTGGCGAACGTGGTCTGCGCTACAACCCCTGAGCAGGAAAAAGCCGCCACCAATGCAAGCTGGGCCGCGCTGCTGGCGAAATTTGATGCGCTGGTGGTGAAATACTCAACTGAGTGAGTCGTTGCTGAAAGACGGGATCATCCTGTCAGCGTATACATTGGCGCAATGGATTAAAGCGTCATTCCCCCATCCAGTGGAATTACCGCCCCGGTGATAAAACTCCCTGCCCGGGAGGCAAGATGAATCACCGAGCCGACAATATCCTCCGGTTTGCCCAGCCGCCGCCGTGGCACCAGCTGCAAAATGGCGGGCAGATGCTCATCGGGAATCTGCGTCAGCCGCGAGGGGAAAAATCCCGGCGCAATGGCGTTTACCGTAATATTTTCACCACCCAATCGCTTGCCCAGGGAACCCGTCAGGTGGTGCAAACCCGCCTTGGCGGCCTGGTAGGAGTAATTCTCCTTGGGACCAACCCGCGTGCCGCCCATGGAACCGATATTCACCACAGCGGCGGGATAATCAGCGCTTGCGCCCGCCCGCAGCAAGGGCAACAGTGATTGAGTCAGAAAAAACACCGATTTGAGGTTGAGATCAACCACATCATCCCAGCCCTGTTCGGTGAACTCACCCAGGGGGGCGTCGTACATGGCACCGGCATTGTTGACAAGAATATGCAGTTGGCTTTCATGTGCGCTCAGCGCTGCGGCAACAGCTTGCACACCCAGCATGGAGGAAAGGTCTCCCGCCAAGGGCAAGCATTCGCCAAATGCCGACAGTTCAGCCGCGATGCTTTTGCAGGTATCGGCGTTGCGCCCAACGATATACGTTTTGGCGCCGTGTTCCACCAATCCTTTGGCAATCATGTAACCGATACCGCTGGTGCCGCCGGTGACCAGGGCAACGCGGCCCTGCACTGAAAAAAGATCGCTCATGATTATTCCCTCTTATTGGTTATGAATTTCATCTGCACAAAAAAAGCCAGCCGGAGAACATCAGGCTGGCCAGTGATTTTGTCGCACGCCCGTTTCAGTGACAGCCAAACATGCCGCCATCGATGATGTGCTCTCCACCGGTGATATAGGCACCGGCACGGGAGCTGAGGAAGATGCACAGCCCGACGATATCCTCCGCAGTGCCGTAACGGCCAAGCGGCACACGGGCCAGGAACTCCTGAGAGGTATCTTCTTCCTTGCGGATATGGGCAGTCATTTTGGTGGGAAAATAGCCGGGAACGATGGCATTGACAGTGATATTGTCCGGCGCCAGTTCCGCCGCCAGCACCCGTGAAAGATGGTGGATCGCCGCCTTGCTGGCCACATAGGAATAGGCTGGCAGGGGTTCCACAGACTTGCCCGCCAGGGAGCCAATATTGATTACCCGGGCGGGGTTGTCGCGGTCAATGGCGCCGGCATTTTTCAGCAGGGGCAGCAATTCGCGAATCAGGGTAAATGGCCCCTGCACGTTGACCGCCATCACCGGCGCCCAGGCCTTGTCGGGGAAGGATTCGAGGGGAGCGCCCCAGGTACGGCCAGCGTTGTTGATAAGGATATCGATCTGGTCCTCATGCTCCTTGATTTTGTTGGCCAGCTCCACCACTGCTTCCGGGGGGTCCATATCGGCGGCGATGCCGATACAGGTGCCGATTTTGCTCATCTCGGCTGCCGCTTCTTCACAATCTGCCGGTTTGCGCGAGGTGATATACACTTTTGCCCCTGCTTGCAGAAGACCTTCAGCAATCATGCGACCCATGCCGGAAGCGCCGCCGGTGACCAGCGCCACCTTGCCAGTGATATCAAATAATCCAGTGCTCATTTATATTTCCTCGAATCAGATGTTAACGACAATCTTGCCCATGCCATGGTCATTCTGCAAATACAGCAACGCATCCACAGCCTGGTCGAGACTGAACTGTCTGTCGATCACAGGCTTGATACTGTGCTGCGCGACAAAAGCCATCATGGCGCGGAAGTCGTCCAGTGTACCCATGGCCGAACCGTGGATAGTGGCGTGACGGAAGAACAGTTCAGGGGCCACCACCTGGAATTTGGCGCCACCGGTGGGTCCATAGATAACGACCCGGGCACCCATATTCAGGCAACGGCTGTACTGGTCAAAGGATACCGCCGGAGCACCATCGATCACCACATCCACACCGCCTGTGAGCGCAGCGAGTGACTTGCCCCACTTCTCCTCCTTGTAAACCACGCCACCTTTGGCACCCAGCGCCACGGCCTGGTCGATTTTCTCCTGAGAGCCGCTGGTGACGTAAACCTCGGCACCCATGGCAAGGGCAAAGACCAGCGCCTGGATGGCAACGCCGCCACCGATACCGGTGATCAGCACTTTTTCTCCAGCCTTGAGGCTGCCTTTGACCGTCAGGCAACGCCAGGCAGTCAGGCCAGCCAGGGGTATCGCTGCTGCCTGTGCAAATGACAAACCGGTAGGCTTGGCCACCACCGCATCGGCAGGGACGCAGATATATTCCGCCAGGGTGCCGGGGTACGGCATGCCCAGGCAACCAAATTCCGCAGCCGGGTAATCGGGGTTGTCACCCCAGTTGGCGGCAGGGTAAAGCACCACCTCCTGACCTGTCAGGGCAGCATCAACACCTTCACCCACAGCATCCACCACGCCCGCGCCATCAGCACCCAAAATGGCAGGCAACGCAATACCGGGATACTGGCCAATGCTGATCCACAGTTCACGGTGGTTAAGGGCCGCCGCCTTGAGGGCAACACGCACTTCCCCCGCTGCGGGTTCGGGCTTGTCTGCCTGTGTGACGCTGGCGCCATGGGGGCCGTCAAGGGCGGTGAGAACCAATGCTTTCATCAATAACCTCTGTTGTAACCGATTAGTATCTGAATGTTGAAAAGGCAGACATAAAACAGCGGGGTTTGTCTCCAAACCCCGCTGTTCAAACCGCACCATGCTCAGATCAGCATCAGAAAGAACGCGGCATACCGTGCATTTCAGCAATGGCATTGCGGCACATTTCATTGGTGATCGGCCCGATGCGCCACAGGCGGCTGTCGCGCCAGTAACGCTGCATATCGGTTTCTGCCGAGTACCCCATGCCACCGAGGATCTGGATACCGAGATCCGCAGCTTTGTTGGCATATTCGGAGGCCTGCAACTTTAACATAGTCGACTCCATATGGCAGGGCTTGCCGGTGGTCATCAGCCAGGCGCAGTGGTTCATCATCAGTTCGATGGAATAGCGCCAGGAAGCGATATCCGCCAGGTAGTGCTGCAGGGCCTGGAAATGCCCGATGGTTTTGCCAAAGGCCTTGCGCTGGTTCATATACTCGATGGCATCTTCCTGGATGCCATCCATCACCCCCAGGCAAAAAGCCGCCACCATCAGTCGCTCGTTGTTGAGGGTGGGCAGCAGGGTGTACCAGGCGTTGTGGGGCTCGGCCAGCACCTGCTCCTGGGTGACAAAGACATTGTCAAAATGCACTGTGCAGGAACCCATGGAGCGCATACCCAGCTTGGGCAGAGGGGTGATGGTGATACCGGGCTGCTTGGCGGGCACCCAGAACAGGCTCACGCCCTGGTGGCGCTTTTCCACATCCTTTTTGGTGCGCGCCAGTACCAGCAGGTAATCCGCCACATGGGCTGAGGAGCTCCAGATTTTCTCGCCGTTGAGAATCCAGCCGCCATCGCCGGGCACAGCCTCCGTGCGCAGGGCGCCGAGCACATCGGTGCCGCCATCCGGTTCGGTAAAGGCAATGGCTGCCCGCAACTGGCCGGTGGCAATCTTCGGCAGGAACTCCTTTTTTTGTGCATCGGTGCCGTAGACGCCAATGGACTTGGAACCGGCAAAGGAGGTGATACCCCAGATCCAGGCAAGGCCGGCCAGGGGGCGCGCCAGTTCCCGGGCAAGAATCATCTGGGTGATAACATCACCGCCCTGGCCATCGTAATCTTCGGAAATGCCGATGCCGTGGAAGCCCGCATCGGTAAATTTGTCCCACAACTCGAAAGGATAATCGTGCTCCTTGGCTTCCAGTTCCCGCGCCCAGCTTTTGGGAATCTCCTTGTTGATCCATTTACGGGTAAAGTCCTGAAACGCCAGATACTCTTCCTGCATTTGAAAATCCATTGTGCTCTCCTTTCGGGGGGTGGGTCATGGTTTGGGTCGGTTAAATGCCCATGCAGGGCTGTTCATTGTGGGAGATTCTCTGCCCTTCCGGTATAGCCAACACCTATCTTTTTATAGAAGCACGGCAATACCGCATTGGGCGCAGGGAAAGTGCTCCGTCTTTGTTCTTCTCTAATCGTTCCGGCGATTGTCGAAACAACAAGAAGCAATGTACAGAATGGAGCACTGTACAGATTGGACATTTTTCACCCTTTATGTACAATGCAGCCCTGCTTGGACGCTGTCACCATCTGTAAGGCGCTGTGTTTACCCGATGCGCCTGTGTGATAATCGCCATTGACTGATACAGCCTGTCGCCCAAAGCGATGCAAAACCCTGACACGATTAGAGGTGTAACGTGAACGACACAACCCGCATTAAAGTTATAGTCAACAAGAGCGCCTGCTGTGCCTACGGCCTGTGCGCAGAAATCTGTCCTGAGGTGTACAAGCTGGACGAGAACGGCATTGCCTATGTTGAAGAGGAACTGGTTCCTGAAGGTCTTGAAGAAATGGCCCGCGAAGGCGCCGCCGCCTGCCCCCAACTGGCCATTGCTGTCGTCGAACTGACTGACTGATCCCGTTTTCCCCAATACACATTTACGCTAACGCCCTGCCTTAAGGCAGGGCGTTTTGCTGTGTGGCAATCACTCACCGGACTATTTGCTCTTTTCCCTGAGATGTCCAGCGAGCTGGTAGCCCAGCACCATTGCCGCTGCCACCCCAATAGCGCTGCTCATAAACAGGAACACAAAGCGGGTTGAGGTATCGCCAAGTGCGTGGGCGATGCCATCCAGCAACAGCGGCGTGACAAACTGACCCAGAGAAGCTGCCGTCGCCACCACCCCCATGGCACCCATAACACTGCCACCCTTGACCGCCGTGGTGGCTGAAAAGAACAGGTATGGCATCAAGAAACCATTGCCAAAGCCGATGGCCAATAACGCCACTATGGTGGCAGGCAAGGTATGGGCGCTGGTCAGCAACCAGTATCCGGCGGCCCCCATCACCAGGGTGGCAAAGATAAAATAACGCCCCAGCAGACCCCTGACGCGGACCCCGAGAAAACCGGTGAAAAAACTGGCGGCGGTGAGGCATGAGATGGCGATGCCCGTCTCCCGGGAGCCGCCTATGCCGTTTTCCGTCATAAACAGGGCAATATTGACGGGTACCGCATAAACGGCCAACAGCTGCACAAACACTGCCAGCGCCCACCAGTACAACTGAATCGGCAATCTGGAGGGGATGACCGTTACTTTGCCAGCAGACGGGGTTGGGTGGATATTGGCGAGACAGAGAGCAATGACCACCAGCCCGGTGGCGTAAACAGCAAATCCATAGCGCCAGCTGTAGACCGTCAAAAAACCCACGGCAATATTGGCGCAGATACCAAAAAAACTGGTCACGGACGACGACCAGCCCATCATCTGCAAACGCTCGCGGCCAGAGAAATACTCGGCAATCAGGCCCGATGACATGGGCATCAACACCCCAACCCCCACCCCCAGCAGCAGGCGCATGAAAAACAGCAGCTCGAAACTGTTGGCCAGACCGCCGCCAAGACCGCCAAACACATAAAAGCACAGGCCGACAATCAACAAGCGCCGGGTGCCGAGACGGCGACTGAGCCAACCTGCCAGGGGCGCAATAAACATCATGGTGAGGGCAGGCGCAGTCAGCAGCGCCTTGATCTGGGTCGGGTGAATATGGGGGAAGGCGGCAGCGATGTCGGATAGGGCCGGGGCGATGGCCGCGCTGGCGAATACGGTCAATAGCGAAATCGACAGTATTGTCACTCTCAGCATGGCGGATTCCCGTATAGAACGAATATAGGTTGAAAGTGGCAACTACAGCGGATAATGCCTGTGATAACGCCGGGCCACTGGCCCCGGCTGAAGGGAAATATCGCAGTGAAAAAAATCAGGGGGAGTCCCTGGACTCCCCCTGCTGGCTTACGCTTTCAGACCTTCTGGCAATCAGGTCTGTTCAAGGTTGTCAGTAAACCCGGCGGGCACATCCGGCCCCCACAGGTAGAAAGAATCCTCCGGGCCGAGATCGGAGTCTTTCCAGTCAACATTGGCGGGAATGTAATCCATACCGGCGGAGTACTCTGTCCAGCTACCCCAGGGATCGCGCACATAGTGGAAATAGTTGGAACCCAGCACATGGCGACCGAGGCCCCAGCTGTAGTCAAAACCGTTGAGAGCCATATGGTTGGCACCCACGCCCACTTCGTTGACAGAGGTCACTTCCCAGCTGGTGTGATGCAGACCGGGGCCAGTGCCGCCCAGCAGGGCGATGGTGTGGTGATCGCTGCCATGGGGCGCGTGCATAAAGGCAACAATATGCAGTGAGCGGTCCGACAGGCGCAGGCCCACCACATCCCGGTAGAAATTGATGCCGTCATCGAGGTCGCCGGTGAACATGGCCAGATGGGAGAGCCGGCGGGGGCGAGTTCTGTCGCATTCACTGCGCAAGGGCGCAGCGCGCTTCTCGCTGGAACCGCCATTGGCCTCAAACGGCGCCAGTTCATTGTTGGCAGTGCGGGCTGCGATGCGGATTTCCAGGGGCAAGCCCATGGGGTCAGTAAAACGCACTGACTGGTCATCCCCCTCAAAGCTCACACCCTGTTTATCAAGATGCTCCTTGAAGCGCGGCAGGTCGTCAGCAAAACAGCCAAAACACAGGCCGGCAAGCTTTTTCGGCGCGCCCTGCCTGACGATTCCCCAGCGCTGGGAGCCACCGTGGCAGTAGAGCCCCAGAGTTGCACCTTCTTCCCTGACATCGAGACCGAAAAGATCAAAGTATTTTTTGGCCTCCGCCAGATCCGGCACGTTCATCACAAAATGGTCCAGTGAATGAACACCCAGGACCCCCTGGCGGCGGATTTCCTGCTGGTTACCTGCTTGGGTCATATCTGACTCCTCTCAATTATTGGTTATGTTGCTGACACCTGGTGGGCGCTGAAGCGGTTATTTCTCGTCTTCAATGCCGTTGCTGAGCAAGCCAAGACCGTCGATTTCCACTTCGCAAATATCACCGGGCTTCATGTACAGGGGCGGCTTGTGGAAATGGCCGACACCGGACGGGGTGCCCATCACAAACACATCACCGGCTTCCAGAGTGATAGCCTGGCTCATCAGGTGGATCACACTGGCCACGTCGAAGATCAGCTGATCAGTGTTGGAGCTTTGCACCACCTGACCATTGAGACGGGTCTCGATCCTGAGACCGCTGGCACCCGGCGGTACTTCATCAGGGGTAACAAAGTGCGGACCGAATGCGCCGGTGCCGTCAAAGGTTTTACCCACGGTCCACTGGCTGGTGCGGATCTGGTAGTCGCGCACGGAACCGTCGTTGAAGATGGAATAACCGGCAACATACTCAAGGGCATCGGCGAGGGGAATATGGCGTCCACCTTTGCCCAGCACCGCCACCAACTCACCTTCATAGTCGAGCTGATGGGAGATGCGGGGACGAACGATATTGGCCTTGTGGCCGATCAGGCTGGTATTGAAGCGGGTGAAAATGGTCGGGTAGTCGGGCAGTTCGAGACCGGCTTCCTTGGCGTGGTCCTTGTAGTTCAGGCCCAGGCAGAAGATTTTGGTCGGATTGCTCAGGGGCGGCAACACTTCAACCTTGTCCATATCGACGGGGTTGCCCCTGGCAAGGCTCTCGCCTGCCTTGGTCAGTGCCGCAGAACCCTGGCGCACCAGTGTATCGAGGCTGCCGGGGTAGCCGGCATCGGTTTCGACCAGTCCGGTGAAGGCGCCGTTTTGCCCTTTAACCGCCAGGCCCTGTTTACCGTCTTTTTTGAATGATAGAAAACGCATGAGTCAATTTTTCCCATAGTGGATCACAATCCGCAGACTGAACCGGATTCAGGGAATCCTGATCTGCCTTGCGATGAAATGGTGTGCGGGGTCCACGCGGGACCGCCACAACAACCGGTAGTCAACCTGTCCAGCCAGGCAACACAACAGACCTTGCCCTGGCTGGAAATGCTGGATTATACACTTTATCTTCTTTTTGTACATTTATGGCATCCGGGCCATTCTGACCAAATGATCCGGGGCAACACATCAACCGTAGATCTTGCCGCCATCCACCGGCAACAGTGAGGCTGTGATAAAGGCCCCTGCACGGGAAGCCAGGTAGATCACTGCACCGACAATATCGTCTTCGGTGCCGAGGCGCTGGCGGGGAATGCTGGCGATAATGGCATTGTGCACTTCAATGGGCGGCTCGTAGCCGATATCACTGGGGAATACACCGGGGGCAATGGTCACCACATTGATATTGTCACGGGCCAGGTATTTGGCAAGGCCGCGGGTCAGGTGGTGCAGACCAGCCTTGGAAGCCATATAGGGGTAGTACTCGATGGGGGCATTTTCGATACCGCCAGCGGAGCCGATATTGATAACCCGGGCGGGATCTTCATAGGACGCAGAAGCACGCAGCAGGGGCAGAAGTTTCTGAATCAGGAAAAAAGGCGCCTTCATATTGATATTGACCGGGCCATCCCAGCCCGCTTCGTCCACTTCTTCCAGAGACTGGAGAGTCAGCAAACCGGCATTGTTGACCAGGATATCCAGTTTCGACTCCTGCGCCGTCAACTGTGCGACCACGGCTTCAATGCCCGCCAAGCTGGACAGATCCCCGGGGATAAACACAGCTTGCCCCAGCTTGTTCAGCTCGGCAGCAGCATTCTTGCCCTTCTCGATATTGCGACCGACGATATAGGTTTTTACACCGGCTTCAACCAGACCGCGGGCAATCATCAGGCCGATGCCATTGGCGCCGCCGGTGACCAAGGCAGTCTTGCCGGAGATGGAAAAAAGTTTGTTCAAAATGTCACTCATTGACTATCACCTTTCAGGTTTTTTTACATTCTTATAGCTCCGCCCGCCAGGGAGGAACAGCTCCCAATGGTCGGCACGGATTGTGCGGGGAAGACAACGCCGGGGGCAACTATAGCAAGACTTGTCCGCCGCCGGAATTCACAAACCGGACAACCGCTGCAAGTTTGTCCGATGGCACACTTGCAGCAGCCTTCGCGCTCCGGTTAATCTCCATGCATTACAAAATTACAGGGGGAAAACATGAAAGCGGTACAACGGCAAGACCTGCAATCCTGCGCAGTACTCACCCTCGACCGGCCCGATGTGCGCAACGCCATGAATGACGCCATCGTCAGGGATCTGGAAAAGCACCTCGACGATATTGAAGGCGACAGCACCCGCGCCATCATTATTACCGGCAGTGGCAAGGGCTTTTGCGCGGGCACCGACCTCAAGGAAATGCTCGCCCTCGGCTACGACGGCTATCAGCAGCGCATTGCCCGTATGCACAACCTGTTCACCCGCCTGCGCACCTTTCGCTGTATTTCCATTGCCGCCATCCATGGCCCCGCCCTCGGCGGCGGTACCGAGCTGGCCAGCGCCTGCACCTTTCGCGTGGCAAGCCCCGACGCCCTCTTTGGCCTGCCGGAAATCCGCCTCGGCGTGATGCCCTGCTACGGCGGCACCCAGCACGTCGCGCGGCTGATCGGCGAAAGCCGCGCCCTCGATCTGATGCTCACTGGTCGCAACATCAGTGCCGAAGAAGCTCTGTCCATGGGCCTCATCAACCGCGTCAGCAGCGCTGATCAAAATGCCATTAGTGCAGCCCTCGATCTGGCCGCCAGCATCACAGGCTTCAGCGCCATCGCCCAGTCAGCCATCCGCACCGCCACCCGTGCAGCCTTTGATACAGCGCTCGAAGATGGCATGATTATCGAGCGACAACAGGCGGCCCTGGCGTTTGCCAGCGACGATGCCCGCGAGGGAGTGTCGGCCTTTATCGAAAAGCGCCAACCGCTATTCAGGGACAGCTGAACAACAGGGCTGATAAATTACCTGTAGCGACCCCCGTGGATAGCCAATCATTGTGAATTCCAAACAATAAGAGAAAGGAAAAATGAAACCTGTCGATATATTTCGCATTATTCTGGTGCTGGCCATACTGGCTCCCCTGGTGATTATCCAAAGCGGCCCGGGCATTGCCCCCCAGTGGATGAATCAGCGTCTGGGCGGCATACCCATCACAGTGCTGGCCACCACCGCCTGGTTTATCGTGATGATGTCCCTGACCGGCATTATTGCCCGCCAGCAGACCCTCGCCAGCCGCAAGGACGCAGGTGAACAACCATGATTTCCGCTTCCATCGGCTACTTTTTCGTCACCATTGCCGTCACCCTCGGCATCACTTTCTGGGCGGCGCGGCGCAACACCGGGCGGGCCTCCTTCTATGCCGCAGAAGGCCGCATCACCGGCACCCAGAACGGTTTTGCCATCGCCGGTGACTATATGTCCGCCGGCACCATTCTCGGCATCGTCGGCCTCTACACCATGATTGGCGTGGACGTGTCGCTGTACTTTATCGCGCCCCTCGGTGGCCTCTGCCTGGGGCTCGCCATTCTGGTGGGGCCACTGCGGCGCATGGGCAAGTACACCCTCGGGGATGTGGTGCAAAGTCGCCTCAAGGAACCCCGCACGCGGGTGGTGCTGGGGGCCTGCACCATCACCATCTCCCTGATCAACCTGGTGGCCCAGATGGTGGGGGCAGGCGGGCTGATATCCATTGTGTTCGGGCTGGAATTCAACCTGGCAGTGGTCACCGTTGGCACCCTGATGACCCTGTATGTTGCCTTTGGCGGCATGCTGGCAGCCACCTGGGTACAGATTATCAAGGCTGCCGTTCTGGTGGGGGCAGTGATGGTGTTGTCTCTGCTGTGCATTATCAAGGCAGGGGGGCTCGGTGCGCTGTATACCCTGGCGGAAACACCCCAGGCCTCAGGCCGTTCACTGTTCGAATTTGGCGCCATCAATCACGGTCTGTTTTCGTCCATCTCCCTGGCGGTGGCGTCAGTGGCGGGTATGATGAGCATGCCCCACCTGCTGATCCGCTTTTTTACCGTACCGGACGAGACCCAGGCCAAGCGCTCCCTGCTGGTGGGAACGCTGCTGATCGGCGGCACCATGGGGCTGGTGTTCCTGGTGGTGAGTCCGGCGGGACTTGCCTTTGTCACCGGCAATCCCGCCTACCAGGATGCCAGCGGTGCCGTCAGTGGTGGCTCCAATATGATCAGCCTGCATCTGGCGCGGGATCTGGGGGGTGAATTCTTTTTCGGTGTCATGAGCGCGGTGGCGTTTTCCACCATTCTGGCGGTGGTGGCGGGACTGACGGTGGCGATCTCCTCCGCCACGTCCCACGATATCTTTGCCGCCCTGCGCAAGGGCGCCCCCATGTCAGAGCGCAGGGAAGTGATGATCTTTCGCCTCGCGGCAGTGGTGACATCGGCGGCTGCGGTTGGCCTGGCCGTTGTTTTCCAGCACGAGAACCTCACCTTCCTGATTGTGATGGGCCTCAACGTCGCGGCCTGTACCACCTTCCCCCTGCTGATGCTGGCGATCTACTGGCGCGGGCTGACACCGGCAGGGGCCGTGGCGGCGGGCGTGGTGGGGCTGGTGAGCAGCATTGGCCTGATCGTGCTGAGCCCGGCGTTCTGGGTGAAAGTGCTGGGCTATCCGGAAGCGGTGTTCCCCTCTGACTACCCGGCCCTGGTGTGCATGCCACTGGCCTTCGGGGCTGCCTGGCTGGTGTCGCGCTTCAGTGCAGGTCCGCAACAGGTCCCACAGGGTTACTGACGGATCCACTGCGTCGCCACCCCCTGGCGGCGCAGCGGCATCCTGGGGTAACAGTGCTCGCTATCAGCTCGGTCCATCCCCCACAGGCCGGGCCTCGATGCTACCGGCAACACTCAACCCCTTGCCCAGGTACCGGACACGCTGACGGAAGGCACTGACATAGGTAAAGACCACCGGCACCACCAGCAGGCTGAGGGCAGTGGAGGTGAGCAACCCGCCGATCACCGCGACAGCCATGGGCTGGCGGAAACTCGCATCGCCACCAAAACCCAGGGCCAGGGGCGTCATTCCCGCAATCATCGCCACCGTGGTCATAACAATGGGCCGCGCCCGCTTGTGGCAGGCATCAATCAGGGCCTCATACTCCCCGAGACCATGATCGCGCATACCGAGAATGGTGTACTCCACCAGCAGGATGGAGTTTTTTGACACGATACCCATCAACATGATCAACCCGATCAGTGACGGCAGGTTGAGGCCACCGCCAGTGACCAGCAGCGCCACAAAGGCACCGCCCATGGACAGCGGCAGGGCCGAGAGGATAGTCACCGGCTGGAAAAAATCCTTGAACAGCAACACCAGCACACAGAATACACAGAACACGCCGGTGACAATGGCTATGCCAAAACCTCTGAAAGTCTCGTTCATCATCTCCACCATGCCATCCTCCAGGATATGCACGCTGTCTGGCCTGTCCTTCAGGACGGGAAGATTGAACGCAGCGGTGCGCGCATCGCCGAGGGTGATGCCGTTGAGATCAGCACTGACAGTGACAAAGCGCTGGCGATCATAGCGGCCAATCTCGGTGGGGCCACTTTCGACGCTGAGATCAGCAATGCTCGACAGGGGCACCAGGCCGTCGCGGCCTGGCACCCGCAGACTGGCAAAGGTATTGATATCTGCTCGATCCACATCCGCCAGGCGCACGCGGATATCCACCTGGCGGTTGTCGAGATTGAGGCGCGCCAGCTGTATGCCAAAATCACCACTGGTGGCAATACGCACGGTCTCACCGATGGCCGCGGTGGTCACCCCCTGCTCGGCGGCGCGCTGAAGATTGGGGCGGATGATGATCTCAGGCCGCTCCAGGCTGGCGGTGGAGGCGATATTGCTCATCCCCGGCACGGCCCGCAATTCTCCCTCAAAGGTGCGCGCCATGGATTTGAGCAAGGGCAGGTTTTCACTGGTGAGGATTATCGAAAACTTGTCCCCGGCGCCATGACCGCTGACCGTAAAGCGGGCGCCAGGAACAGTTTCGAGACGCTGACGGATCTGCTGTTCAATGGCGGATTGGGATTCCCGTTTATCCCTTGGCGCCAATAGCACTTTGAGGGAGGCAATGCGCACCTCGCCACCGGCAAGGGACGCATTGGGACTCATGCCGCCCTGGGCATTGCCCACCAGGGTAAAAATAGTCTCGATACCCGGCACGTCCTGCACCGCTTTGCGCACCTGCTCGGCAGTTGCAAGGGTGGTCTCGACAGCTGTGCCGGGGGACAATTCCACATTGATCATGGTCAGGCCCTCGTCCCCCTGCGGCACCATGCCCACCGACAGCAGCGGCACCAGGCTCACCGATGCCAGAAGAAACAGCCCGGCGCCAACAACGGTCAGCCCCCTGTGTCCCAGGCACCAGCGCACCGCATTGAGGTACCAGCGCATAATCGGGCCGTCCTCTTCAACCTTTGCAGACCCATGATCGCGCAGCAAATAGGCCGCCATCATCGGCGTCAGCAGGCGCGCCACCAGCAGGGAAAAAAGAATGGCGATAGTGGCCGTCCAGCCAAACTGTTTGAACAGCATGCCCGCCACCCCATCCATAAAGGCGGTGGGCAAAAACACCACCACCAGCGCCAGGGTGGTGGCAATCACCGCCAGGGCAATTTCGGTGACCGCATCCGCCGCCGCCTTCTTGATCGGCTTGCCCATGCGCCCGTGGCGCACAATGTTTTCGATTTCGACAATGGCGTCATCTACCAGAATGCCCACAATCAGCGCCAGCGCCAAAAGGGTAATGGTATTGAGGGAGAACCCCAGCCAGTGCATGGCCGCAAAGGTGGGGATAACCGACAGGGGCAGGGCCGAGGCCGCCACCAGGGTGGCGCGCCAGTCGCGCAGGAAGAACCACACCACCAGTACCGCCAGCAGCGCGCCCTCGTAGAGCATCAGCATGGAACCGTCGAATTGTTCCTTGGTGTGATCGGCGGTGCTGGAAATCAGCTGGAATTTGAGGCTGTCATCCGTACTGGCCAGCTCTGCCAGTACCTCATGGACCTGGGCTGCGGTGGTTACTTCATCATGACCCTTGGCGCGAAAAATCTGGAAACCCACCACCGCCTCACCGTCCAGCAGGGCCATCTCCTGGCGCTCGGCAAAGCCGTCTTCAATGGTGGCGATCTGATCGAGGCGCAGGGACTTGCCATCCCCCAGCACAATGGGCAGGGCGCGCAGGTCGCTGGCCTGCTGAACAGTGGCAATGGTGCGCACCGACTGTTCAGTCTCCCCCAACTGGCCACGGCCACCGGACATCTGTTGCTGTACGGTGCGCAGACCCCGCGACACCTGGGCGGCAGTGATACCGAGTCCGTTCAGCTGGGTGGGATTGACCTCAACCCGGATCTCACGACTCAGCCCCCCTACCCGCTTGAAACTCCCCACCCCCGGGACCGTCAGCACCTTTCTGGCGACCCGGTCATCGATATACCAGGACAGCTCGCCCTCATCCATGCGGCTGGAACTGACCGCAAAGGTCATCATGGTAAAGCCCGAGATGGTGAGGGCGCTGATGGTGGGTTCTTCAAGACTTTGTGGCAGTTCGGAGCGGATGCGGTCGATGGCTTCCCGGGTTTCGATCAGGGCCGAGGACAGGGGCTTGCCCAGCTCGAATTCAAGGACCATATTGACAGCGCCATCGGTCACCGTTGTGGTCTGGTGGCGCAGGCCCGGCAGGCTGGCGGCGGAATCCTCCACCTTGCGGGCCACTTCCGTTTCGAGCTGGGCCGGGGCTGCACCGGGCTGGTACAGGCCGACCCTGATCATGGGAAATTCCATATCCGGCATGCTTTCAACACTGAGCTGGGAAAAGCCCCAGAGCCCGGCGACCGTCAGCATTATGAAAAGCAGGATGGCCGGAATCGGATTGCGGATTGACCAGGTTGCCAGATTCATGGGGCAATTTCCCCAGAAGCGGGTTGAGATGTTTCTGCTTCTGAAACCGCTGGCTCCCTGGGGACTGCACCAACAATACGCACCTGATCCATATCCGCCAGAAACCCGGCACCATCCACCGCCACCCGCTGACCGGCACTGAGTCCCTCCACTTCAACCCGGTCGCCCTGGCGACGCCCCACGTTCACCCGCTGGCGGGCCACTGGGGCGATGGCCCCTTCCCCCTCAACAAGAAACACATAACTGTGGCCATCGTTAATCACGATGCTGCGGGAGGGGACCGTCAGTGCCGGGGTGGACTCCAGCTCGATCAGCGCATCCACATACATCCCGGCACGGGCACTGGAACCGGGCTCAAGATCGGCATAGAGGTTGGCCAGCCGCGACCTGCTGTCCATGGCAGGAGCAATCTTGCGGATCACTGCAGTGGCCTCTCCACCGTTCGGCAGACGCAGCACAACCGGCTGACCGGGAGCCACCAGACTGACCTGGGAGGCATTGAGTTCGCCATGCCACTCCAGGCGATTCTGGCGAATCAGGCGGAACAGTTCCTGGCCGCTGGAGGGAGCACTGCCGAGGGTGGCATTGCGTGCGCTGATGACACCATCGTCCGGCGCCTTGATATCGGCGTGCCCGAGCTGCACCCGTTTGGACGCGAGCCGCGCCTCGGCGGAGGCGAGTTGTGCCCGCGTTGTCTTGGCGCGGGTCACCGATTGCTGGATTTCCTGCTCGCTCAGGGCCTGGATGCGACCCATGGCCAGGGCGCGGTCGCGACTGGCTTCAGCCTCGGCAAGAATGGCCTTTGCTTCGGCAACCCCGGCCTGCAATTCAGCCTCTTCGGCACGCAGGGCATCGGTATCAAGACGCGCCAGAATCTGGTCTTTGGTGACACTGTCACCGACCTCCACATTGATCTCCACCAGGGGTACGCCGCCCAGGGATGAGCTGATAATGGCCTCCTGCCAGGGGGCAACAGCGCCGGATGCCTGAACCTGCAAGGGCCAGGAGACTTCATGGACAACGTCGGTGGTGATGGTGAGAGCAATGGTGCCGGAGGTCGGCGCCAGTGGCGCACCCGCCGGGCGCGGAGGAGCATCGGAAGCGCTGACGGACACCAACACCGCACCAATCAGGGCAGAAACAAGCGCCACAACCAGTAGCGAGAGCACCGGCTTGCGCAGCAGAACACCCGTCAATTTCCCGGATACCAGTTTTGGTGTTGGTTGGTAGTGCATCCCTGACTCTCTTGGTGGTTTACATGTTGGCATTAGATAAACGTTTTGTGACGACAGCATTTAACTCACTGGCATCACAATAAAAAAGCGCCGGGCGGGCAATCCTCTGCTGATCCCCCGGCCCGGCATTGTAGCGGTTGAACAACTTAACTCACCACTACCCGGGCAGAAGCCAGGTTTGTAACCCTGCGCGCCACGGCATTGACATCGCCTTCACGGTTGGAGGTCACCCGTGCGGTGACAAAGTAAGTGCCGGGTTTGTCGTAGCTGTGGCTGGTGCTGAGATTGATACTGGTTTGGGTCCCATCGACCACCCCATGTTCAGGAAAGGAACCCATGCCGTCGAAATCCCACTCCACATCAATGATGGTGCCAGCACCGGGGGGCACTTCGCCGGTCATCGCCAGTTGCACCGTCTCGCCAACCTTGACCTCGGCGCGCACACCACCGTTGGCGCTGACGGTCACCACTGGCTGGATACCCCTGCGTTCTACGGCAGAGGAAGGCAGGCTGACCTTGCCATCGACAAATTCAAAATGGGTGCCGACAGGATGAATACCCTTCTCCACCCAATCGCAGAGATCCACCAGGCTTTGCTCGATATAGGGCATGTAATCCACCAGCCAGGTGGAACTGGCGCGAGTCGGTGACGACGGCAAAAAACGCGGTGGCACGTGCTCTGCATTCTCCACCCAGCGCAGCTGGAAGTTTTCGGCCGCGCCCTGGGGCCCCTGGGCCTGTTCAACGCCGCGCTTGTAAATCAAGCCCTGGGGTGGCCACAGGGAGGCGTCATGGGTGTGGTGGACCCACATCAGTTTGCCCTCATATTTGCCGGAATAGGCCACACCCATCAGCGGCGACTGCAACGGCAGCAGGTGTTGCGGATAGATGGGAGCGCCGTCGAGTCGCAGGAAATCGCAGGAGGGATCATCGGACAGGTGGTGGCGGTAGGAATAGCAAAAGGCCAGGAAAGCGCGGTTGTTGACATGCACATCATCGCCCACCTTGACGCCGGTAAAGCGCAGCAGGTTGGCGTCGCCGCGACCATCGCAGAACAGCACATCGTGGCCAAAATTCATGCAGTACAACTGGCGACCGGCTGCATCGCCGCTGAGAATTTTCACCCCGGCCCCCAGGCGATAGCCCTTGTCGAGTCCCTTCACTTCAATGGCGATGGGGAAATCCCCCACCTTGGAAGCCATCAGCATGGCCATGGGCCGCGCACGGTCATACTCGGCACCGGCGTAATCGGGGCTGCTGAGCAGGTCGCTGGCGGTGACCACCTTGGTGACCTTGAGTTTGACGTCGATCAAATCCCCCAGCACATACTCCGGGTTGTCATGGCCCACATAGCCGGGCTGGGTCCAGAAATTCTCGAAATAGTCGGCGTCTTCTTCCTGCAGCATGTCGGCGATGGACGTCCACAGCCAGATCTGCCCCATGGGCACGGCGATCATGAATTCATCGCCCCGGGGATAACCGAGGCGGTAAAGATTGTTCAGCTCTTCGCGCTGGTGGCTGTTGAGTCCGATGAAGGGATTGCCGCTACCGCCGGGCTGCATGGCATCGATGACCTGGGCAATCTTCGGTCCCAGCACGCGCTGGGCATTGAACATGGCGCCAAAATGCACCGGCTGCTCGGTACGAATGCGATCCTTGGTGCCATGCTCGGCAATCACGCCTCCGCCCATAAAGGGCAGTGCCCCCTGGTATACCTCCGCGCCGTACTCAAGACAGAGCGGTGAACGGCGTCCGCCGCCGCTGCCGCCCCACACATAGGAATATTCCGGTGCGGCGCCGTACACCTGGGCGGCTACATGCTTGGACAGCCGCGCTGTCTCGACGCTGGCGCGGTGGCCATACAGGGTAGGATCTTCACCGGCCTTGGGGTCGAGGCTGTCGCCGATATGGCCGGAGTTGGACTCCACCATATAACCCCCGAGGCGGGCGATCATGGTGAGACCGCCAACCATCTGGCCCATCAGGCCATCAAAGGCATCCTCGTGACCGGCGTGGGCGCCCTCAATGGGCTGGAACATGCGGGACTGGTAATCCGCAGCCGGGGGGAAATAAAAGGTAAAGCGGGTATCGCAATCAGCGAATCCACCGTGGATATTGCGGTGCGGATAGGGGGTTTCCCGCCATTCGTCCCGGTCGATATAGGGCTTGCCAAAATAGGGGTCAACCACCTTGTAGGAATCTGTTTCAATAGCTTGTACTGCGCCACCGTTGTCCGCGCTCATTATCATGCCTCTCAGGTTTTCTGTGATTTTGTGAAATATCGGGTTTGCACAGCCCCCTCAATGGAAAAGGTGGAACTGGCGGGAAGAATCAACATCGACAGCGGGCTGAAAACCACACCTGACTGAATCCACAGCCACAATAACGCCAATTATTTAATTTTACTAAAGTGTATACTTAAATTTACATTCACTGCTCCGCCAAGGGTGGCATTAGCAACCGGCGGCAGCGCCGAGGGATTGCCGACAACAGTGGCTCGGAGCCAATTCCCATACATCTTTCATGGAGTTATACAGGAGGCTATAATGCCCCTGTTTTTCACACGACCAGGCACGGGCGCAGGGCAACCCCAACCAATTTTGACAAAACGACCCATTTAACGGAGCTCAAATATTTTGAAACCCGACAAGCTATCAGCCGACAGCGCAAAGCCTGCCCTCAGAACCCGCGCCAAAACACGCAGCACGCGTGGCAAGGGTCGTCCCACCCAGGAAGACAGCGAAGAAACACTCAGGACGCTCTACCACGTCGCCTACGCTCACTTTATTGTCAACGGACTCGATGGCGCGAGCATGCAGGCCATTGCCAGGGAAGCGGGTGTTTCACGGCAGATGATCCACAACCGTTTTGGCAACAAGGAACAGTTCTTCAACACCGTGGTGCAACAGGGTGAAACCATTTTTGCAGGGCGGTTCGCTATTACCGCCCTGCCGGACACCAAAGACCCCTGGATTATCTTCAATCATGTGGGCAACCTGATCTTCAACATCCTGGTGGACCCCAAGGGTATCGACCTGTTCCGGGTGATGAATATGGCGCTCTTCCGGCACCCTGAAATCGCTGTCTATCACACCCAGTCACTCAATAATGCCTACCGCATGATTTCCACCTACCTGGCCATGACCAGCAAGGCGCTCAATGTCGAGGTGGACAAAAGCAGGGCCGCTGCCCAGGACTTCATCTCCCTGATTCAGGGCCTGGCGCTACCCATTATCCAGGGGCGTATGGAACGACACACGCCTCAGGCCCAAAAGAAGGAAATTAAAGGCATCGTCAGCCGCTACCTGCGCGGCGTCGGCTTCCCGGATCCGGTGAAATAACAAAAGGGAACCGCTACAGTCTATGCCGTAGCCGTTCCCTGCTCTGCCCTCTCGCAACTCATTCATGTGTCACCAGGACAATCACAACAGCCATGGACTATCTGCTTCAGGTCAACCATCTGTGCAAACACTACGGCGGACTGAAAGCAGTGGACGACGTCAGTTTTGCCATCCGCCCCGGCATCTGCTTCGGCCTGCTTGGCCCCAATGGCGCGGGTAAAACCACGACCATTGAAATCATCGAGGGAATCACCGCGCCCAGCAGTGGCGAGATTCTCTACAAGGGCAAACCCCGGGACAAAACCTTCGCCCAGCAGTGCGGCATCCAGTTTCAAGCCACTGCCTTGCAGGATTTTTTGACAGTGCGCGAAGTGCTGACACTGTTCGCCAGTTTTTACCAACACCCCGTGGCGGTGGCCTCCCTCGTGGAGTGGTGCGAACTGGAGGAATTTGTCGACCGGGAAGCCAATAAACTCTCCGGCGGACAGAAGCAGCGTCTGTTGCTGGCACTGGCGTTGATCAACGACCCGCAGATCATTTTTCTTGACGAACCCACCACAGGACTCGACCCCCAGTCGCGGCGGCGTTTTTGGCACCTGATCACCGAGATTAAAGCGCGGGGGAAAACCGTGTTGCTCACCACCCACTACATGGACGAGGCGGAACTGCTGTGCGAAGAGCTGGTAATCATGGACCACGGTCATATTATTGATCAGGGTTCACCGCGCCAGCTGCTCGACAAACACCTGCCCCACAAGCGCGTGTGCATTGCCCGCCCCGCCAGCGATTTTGACCTGGGCCGTCTGAATGGCGAGATTATTGAAGGCGATGACGAGCTGGAAATCATCACCACCTCGGTGGAGAAAACCCTGCAGGAACTGATGGCCCAGCAGGTTGACCTGTCCTCCCTGCGGGTGCGCAATCCCACCCTGGAAGACCTGTTTATCCAGCTCACCGGCCACCATCTGCGGGACTGATCCGCTGCAATCGGGACGAACTTTTCGGGACCAACCATGAAGCAATTTCTGGCCATTTTTGTGGCGCGCAACAAGGAGTATTACCGCGACAAGGGCTCCATCGCCTGGGCCTTTTTGTTTCCCATTCTGGTGATCGTCGCCTGCGCCCTCGCCTTCTCCAACCCCGACAACTCAGTGTTCAAGGTGGGGCTGATCGGGGATTTCAGCAACAGCAGTGCAGCACCATTTCTCGACCAGTCCTATATCAAGACCGTACCGTTTGACAGCCAGGCAAAGGCTCTGGAGCGCACCCAGCACCACCAGCTCGATCTGTTGCTGAGTACGGGGGACAGCAACAACTACTGGATCAACACCGAATCCAGCGCCAGCAAGGCGGTGGAACAATTGCTGCTGGCCAGCACCGATGAATTTGCGCGGCAGGAAATCAGTGGTCGCAAGATCCGCTATGTGGACTGGGTGATTCCCGGTGTGCTGAGCATGAACCTGATGTTCGGCGCCCTGTTTGGCGTCGGTTATGTGATCGTGCGCTACCGCCACAACGGTGTGCTGAAGCGCTTGCAGGCCACCCCGGTAACAGCGCTGCAATTTCTCGGCGCCCAAATGGCGTCGCGGCTGCTGATTGTGGTGGCGGTAAACGGCCTGATTTTTATCGGCTGCGCCCTGTTTCTCGACCTGATCGTGCTGGGCAGTTATCTCAACCTGCTGCTGATCACCCTGCTGGGGGGCCTGTCAATGATTGCCGTCGGCCTGCTGGTGGCGTGCCGCACCGCCAACGAGGAACTGGCGGGAGGCCTCCTCAATGTCGCCACCTGGCCCATGCTGTTTATGTCGGAAGTATGGTTTACCCTCGATGATGCACCCGCCTGGATGCAATCCGTGTCAAACCTGATGCCCCTCACCCATATCGTCAAGGCACTGCGGGCGGTGATGATCGAAGGTTCCAGTCTGGCAGAGGTCAGTCATCACCTGCTGTGGCTGGCAGTGATGACGGCGGTGGCGCTGGGGCTGGCAGCGGGGTTGTTTCGCTGGCACAAGCGGTGAAGATTGGGCCTGACGTCTGACGTCTTACGTCTGAAGCAAAAACAAAAGCACATCTCGTTCCCACACTCCTGCGTGGGGGCAAGGGTCTGCGATTTACTTCCCCGCCTTCCACCCATTGGTCACAGGATAGCGGCGGTCGCGACCAAAACCCCGGCGGGTAATGCGCACGCCAATGGGCGCCTGGCGGCGCTTGTATTCGTTGAGATCCACCAGGCGGATAACGTGGTACACATCCTCGGTGGCAAAACCCTCGGCAACAATCGCCTCGGCGCTCCAGTCATCCTCGATATACAACTCCAGAATCCTGTCCAGCACTGCATAGGGCGGCAGGTTGTCCTCGTCTTTTTGATCCGGCGCCAGCTCGGCGGAGGGCGGGCGGGTGATAACGGACTCGGGGATCACATAGGAAAGGGTGTTGCGGTAACGGCTCAGTTCAAATACCAGGGTTTTGGGCACATCCTTGAGCACATCAAAGCCGCCAGCCATATCGCCGTAAAGTGTGCAGTAGCCCACAGCCACTTCACTCTTGTTGCCGGTAGTCAGCACCAGCAGACCTTTTTTGTTGGAGATCGCCATCAGTACCACGCCGCGGGCGCGGGCCTGGATATTCTGCTCGGTGGTATCCATGGCAAGCCCGGCGAATTCATCCTGCAATGACGCCATAAAGGCTTCATACATGGGCTCGATACTGATGGACTGATAGTTGACCCCCAGCAGACGCGCCTCTTCAGCGGCGTCATCCTGGCTCATTTGCGCGGTGTAGCGAAACGGCATCATCACCGCCTCGACCCGCTCCGGCCCCAGAGCATCCACCGCCACCGCCAGGGTGAGGGCAGAATCGATACCGCCGGACAGTCCCAGTACCACACCCTTGAAACGGTTCTTATTGACGTAATCCCGCACCCCGGTGACCAGGGCCTGGTAGACGGAAGGGATCAGCGGCAGGTTGGGGGCCATATCCCCAGCCACGGGCACAACACCTGCAGGGCTGACCTCCAGACGGGTATAAAAAACGCCCTCCTCAAACATGGGTGTGCGCAGGGTCAGCTGGCCCGCTGCGTCCACCACCATGGAGCCGCCGTCAAACACCAGCTCGTCCTGGCCACCCACCTGATTGAGATACACCAGCGGCATATAGCCTTCACGGGCGCGACTGGCGACGATGCCTTCACGCTCCAACTGCTTGTCGCGGTGAAAGGGTGAGGCGTTGATTGACAGCATCAGCTGTGCGCCTGCCGCTTTGGCCTGGGCCATGGGTTCGGGCTGCCAGATATCCTCGCAGATGGTGATGGCCGCCCTGGTGCCTGCGATATCCACCACACAGGGGCTGTTGCCCTGGCCAAAATACCGCTTCTCGTCAAATACCTGATAATTGGGCAGCAACTGCTTGGCGTATTCCGCCTGCAATTTCCCGTCACGGAAAATACCTGCCATGTTGTACAACACCCCCTCGCGGCGGCGCGGATAACCCACCACCGCCACAATGCCGACACTGGCGGCAGAGACGGCAGCAATGGCATCATTGATGCGGCTGGCCAGGCTGGGGCGCAGCAAAAGATCTTCCGGGGGATAACCGGTGAGCATCAATTCAGGAAACAGCACCACATCGGCGCCATTCGCTTTTGCGGCAGCCATCACATCAGTGGTTTTAAGGGTATTGCCGGGAATATCCCCCACCAGGGGATTGATCTGGGCCAGGGCAATGGTGATCGAAGTCATGGGTTGATAACAGCGCTGAAAGGGCCGGTCATTTTCAGCTAAAATGCCCTCAATAGCAAAATAAGCCAGCCACCCCCAGAGGCCCTATGGACCCTGAAAAACAGTTTTATACGCAGGATGCATTGTCCTCGCGGGCGCTGTGGTTTTACCAGGTTTACCGACTGACCCTGGCCCTGTTTCTGCTGGGCATTTTCCTTTCGTCCCTGGCCCCCAATATCATCGGTTCCGCTCATCCCATGCTGTACTTCTACACGGCGATGGTTTACGTGGGGATGACAAGCCTTGACCTGGCCATCAGCAGCAGGCAGCGCTTTCGACTGCGGGCACCCCATCTGCTGTTTATCCTGTTGACGGATATCACCGTCCAGACGTTGCTGATGAACGCCAGCGGCGGCCTGCAAAGCGGTATCGGCTACGTAATGCTGGTGACCGTGGCGGCAGGATCCATTTTTTTCACCGGCCAACTGGCAATACTGGTGGCGGCCATGGCAAGCATCGGCATTATTGCCGAAAGCGCCAGCTCTTTTTTCCTCACCACCGGGGAGCAAAACACCCTGTTCCCGGCGGGATTGCTGGGCATGCTGCTTTTTTTGACGTCACTGATATTTCAGGGACTCAACCGCGCCCTGCGCAAGGCCGAGCAGGTCGCCACCCTGGAGTCAGAACAGTCTGCCCAGCTCCAGGAACTCAACGAACTGATTATCAGCCGCATGCTCACCGGGATTCTGGTGGTCAATGCCAATGGCACCATTGAACTGATCAACCAGGCAGCGGTGCAACTACTGGGGGGCAACCGCCCGGAAGCCCCCTTCAAGCGCGGCGACAATATCCGCCTGGAACCGGTTCTTGCCAACCAGTTGCGCAACTGGAACAAGTTTCCCTGGTTGCTGGCCAACCCCTTTATTCCCCGCTTTGGCAACACCGAAGTGCAGGCCAGCTTCAAGGCTATCGACCAGTCGGACCAGCGCCGCACCATGATTTTCCTCGAGGATTTTCGCGCCGCCAGCCAGCAGGCACAGCAGCTCAAACTGGCATCCCTGGGGCGACTCACCGGCAGTATCGCCCATGAAATCCGCAATCCCCTCGGCGCTATCAGCCACGCATCACAACTGCTGGCAGAATTCCGCGACCACGACGACGCCACCACCCGCCTCACCGAGATCATTGCCAAACAGGTGCGCAGGGTTAACCTGATTGTCGAAAATGTCCTGCAACTGTCCCGACGCCAGGATCACAATTTCCAGAAAATCGACCTGCATTCCTGGCTTGCCCACTTTGCCAATGAATACACTGAAACCGCCAGACAGCCGCCGGATATTGCCCTGGATTTCAGCGCTGAGACCATTTCCACCTCCTTCGACCCCATTCACCTGCAACAGGTACTGACCAACCTGATGGATAACGCCATCCGCTACAGCACACTCACCACCGGCACCCCCTGGGTGGGACTTCGCACCCGGCTGGGCGGCATTGACAAGCTGCCTACTCTCGACGTCCTGGATCTGGGTCCTGGTGTGCCTGAACAGGACCGCAACAAACTGTTTGAGCCATTCTTTACCACCTCCAGCGAAGGTTCAGGGCTGGGCCTGTATATCGCCAGGGAACTGTGTGAAATCAATTACGCCACCCTGAAATACGAACCGCCCAATGAAACAGAAGCGGGGTTTTTCCGTATCAGTTTTGTCCACCCCGGAAAAATACTGGAGCGCAGCGAACATGAATAAGCACCAGGTACTGGTTGTCGATGACGAAGCGGATATCCGCGAATTACTCCATATCACCCTGGCGCAACTCGGCCTCAAGGTATGGGAGGCCGACTCTGTACAACAGGCCATCACACTGCTCGACAGCCAGTCATTCGACCTCTGTCTGACCGATATGCGCCTGCCCGATGGCGATGGCCTGACACTGGTGGAACATATCCAGCGTCACTGCTCGCAAATGCCTGTGGCCGTGATTACCGCCCATGGCAGCAGCGACCTCGCCGTGGAAGCCCTGAAAAAAGGCGCATACGATTTTGTCTCCAAACCCGTGCAACTGGCGCGGCTGCGGGCCATGGTGCAAACCGCCCTGCAACTGCGACACGACAACCGCATACCCCATAGCGATGAAAGCGGCCTCAACGGCAACTCCCCGGAGATGGCCAACCTGCGCCAGCAAATAGCCAGGGTGGCACGCAGCCAGGCGCCCATCTTTATCAGCGGCGAATCCGGCACTGGCAAGGAGCTGACCGCCCGCGCCATTCACTACCTGGGGCCGCGCGCCAGTGGCCCCTTTATTCCCGTCAACTGCGGCGCCATTCCGGCAGAATTGATGGAAAGCGAATTCTTCGGCCACAAAAAAGGCAGTTTTACCGGCGCCATACAGGACAAACAGGGATTGTTCCAGGCCGCTGACGGCGGCACCCTGTTCCTCGACGAAGTGGCCGATCTGCCCATCGCCATGCAGGTAAAACTGCTGCGCGCCATCCAGGAAAAATCCGTGCGCCCCATCGGCACCCAGGATGAAAAATATATCGACGTGCGCATTCTCAGCGCCACCCACAAACCCCTGCACAACGAAGTGCTCAGCGGCAACTTCCGCGAAGACCTGTTCTATCGCATCAACGTCATCGAAATCCGGGTCCCGCCCCTGCGCGCCCGCCGCGAGGACATACCCGAACTCGCCCAACTGTTTATCGGCAAGTTCGCCCGTGAAAGCCAGATGCCAGCACCACGTCTCAGCCCCGAAGCACTCAAAGCACTTATGGATTACCCCTTCCCCGGCAATGTCCGGGAACTGGAAAACACCCTGGAAAGAGCCTTTACCCTGTGCACCAACAGTGTCATCACCGTAAACGACCTGAGTCTCAGAGCAAACCATTCCCCCCCCTCCAAAACTGCACCCGGTATCAGCTCTTGCGCTGGCGACTATATTCCCGATTCAGGGATATCAATCGACGATTATCTGGCAGATATCGAACGGGAAATACTGGTGCGGGTACTGGAAGAAAACCGCTGGAACAAAACCGTCAGCGCAGTAAAATTGGGCATCAGTTTTCGTCAGTTGCGCTACAAGTTGCAGAAGTTGGGGATAAATTAGAAAGTGATTGGTCGCCTGCGGTCCACCCTATACACGCAAAGCCTAAACCCCCGTAGAAGGGGGCCATAGGTCATATTGCCGTTGGCGTCGCAGACCCAAGAGAATTTTTACACTGACCCCGAACTTCTTCGGTCAAGGTGGAGGCAATTCATAGGGAGCCTTTCGGTACGGGAAAAGAGATGGGGCAAGTGGTATTCGAGCACTTGAAGGGGACTACTATCGAGATCGCCGACACAGCGCCAATGGCAATATCAGCCCGGCGGCGTTTGAGGCCAAACTGGTCGCTTGGGGACGCGTCCACTGTTGGTGGGCAGGATCATATTCGGGCTAGCCAAGCGGATCACACACAAGGAAGCCAGCCCGGACACAGTAAAAACCTGACAAGGTTCTCCCCCATTCCTGATCATTGGTGTATCATGCGCACCCTCTGCCTCCGTAGCTCAGCTGGATAGAGTAACCGGCTTCGAACCGGTTGGTCGGGAGTTCGAATCTCTCCGGGGGCGCCATATGAAAACCCGACACAGCGAAAGTGTGTCGGGTTTTTTTATGGTGCCTCCGGAGAATTTGGTTTGAACTCCCCTGTAGCGCGCCAACGCTAACGCGACATTGCGCCAACTGAATTGCGACACCCTTCGAGGGCTAGAAAAGACCTTCTTGAGTGCCTCTGCGCACCGGCACACCCCCAGGCCATGTGCCATAGATCAGCTCCACACAGTCAGACGGCCTATCACTACCTCCAACGGTGTACTGGTAGTCGACCTCCACCAGCGGAAACCCGGCGAACAAGGCTCGGATGTCGGGATGATCATTGATGCTGATGATCATCTGGCCCTGTATGGATCGCGCCAGCTCGGCCAGGCGCTGATAGTGCTGCCAGCCAAACTCGACACCGTACCCCTCGGTCTCCCAGTATGGTGGGTCACAGTAAAACAGGGTATGCGGCCGGTCGTACTTGGCCACAACCTTCTCCCAACTCAGATGCTCCACCGTAGTGTTGAGCAACCTAAAGTGGGCCTCCTGTAGATCCTGCTCCAGGGTCAGCAGGTTGAACCTGGGTCGGCTGGTGGTTGCGGTGCCAAATGACTGGCTGTCCACCTTGCCACCAAAGGCCAGCTTTTGCAGATACAGGAAGCGGGCAGCGCGCTGCACATCCGTCAGTGTCTCGGGAGGCGTGACCTTCAGCCACTCCCAGTTTTGACGGCTTGTTAATGCCCATTTGAACTGCCTGTAAAGCTCCTCCAAATGATGCTTAACGACCCGGTACAGATTGACCAGGTCGCCATTGATATCGTTGAGCACCTCTACGGCGCTCGGCTGTTTGATAAAGAACAATGCCGCCGCACCAGCGAACGGCTCAACGTAGCAGTGGTGGTTGGGGAATAAGGGCAGGATGTGATCTGCCAGTTTCCGTTTACCGCCAATCCACGGTACAAGGGGTTTCGTCATGAGCCTCTTCCTTTAATGAATCAGGTCCGTTAGGCTCGGCTCGCTGTGCGCGCAGCAGGCGGGCTTTGCCTGGCTCACGATCTTGGTATCGTGGGTCGGGGGCGGGTGGTAGCTCCAACTACCATCCGCACCCGTCTTTACTACTTTTGCGAATTCAATTTCGCCTTCACCGCCTCATAGGCGGCGACACAGGCGTTACGTTCTCGGGTGTACTGGTCCCCGTCTCGGGTGATGCTGATAAGAGCTGCAGCAGCCTCTGGGTCAATATCGGCTCTCTGTATGTCGGACCCACTACCACCGGCAAGTTCGGTATCTGCGGGGTTTGCTGGGGGGCGGCTGCATCCCTTGACAGCGATTGACAACCGCTGAGTGCCAGCGCGCAGATCAGTGATAAGGCGATCATGCTGAAGTTTTTCATGGGCGGCTTGCTCCTCCAGTTGCTGGTATTTTACTTGCACCTCATTGATGGCCAGGTGCAACTCCTGCTCGGTTTGCCTGGCCTGCCGCTGGGCATCCGCCAGGGCTACGGCATGCTGTGAACGCATCGCCTCCAGCCTGGCCGCCCCTGTATTACCGGCTACTGAATGGCCTGCTCCATAGCCAGCGCCCAGCAGGGCCAAAACCGTAACAGCCACCGCCAGTAATGGGGCAGCCAGTTTTAAGGTGGCCAACATCAGGCACCTCCCCAATAAGGGGCATATTTGCCACTGCGCACCTTGATCACGTTGTAAACATGCCCCCGATTGATCTGATACGGGCTGCGACCGTAGCCCTGCCACGGCTCGCGGGATTTGACGCTGTGCAGCTCCACGTGGCCGAACCATCGGTCGCGGTCACAGCCTGGGGTGTTGCCGCATAGCAAGCGATCACGGCGGACGTGGGCTTCGCCTCCGTTATAGCTCGACAGGGTAAAAGCCCAGCGATCCTCATGGCTGGCAGAGCCCACAACTCTGCGCCAGATCCCGTGGGTCATCTCAACGATTGCAGTGAGCTGGAAAACCGGATCAAACCGCCGCTCATAGGTCCAGTCACGCAGGCTGCGGTGCGCCTGGCGCAATTCCTCCTGCTTGTTGAATCGCACACTGCCATCAGCCCGGTATGCGATAGTGGTCTGCCCCAGGCCGTAACCATACTCCCTGGATGTTTTCAGCTCGGCGCGGGGGTTCCAGCACTTGGGGTGGTCGGGGCGAATGCACGTCTCCTGCTCGACCAGCCCGGCCAGGTGCCAGGGCATGGGCGCATCAGGCCAATGCACACCCTGAACGGCAATCAGGATGGGTAGATACAGTGCGGCAAGGGAGGGAATCATCAGGCTTTTGCCCAAAAAACCATTGAGTAAAACAGCATTCCGAAGAACAGCAGTAGCGCTCCGGCAACTATCGCCGCCGCCATATCGCCATTGCGAGTGCGGTCGATCAGCTCAGTCAAGTTAATCTGCGGGAACACCACCATACTCACCACAATCGAGACACCGGCCAGCACCAGGGCAAATGCGCTCCACTGCAACAACGTAACCAGCAGGGCCTGGTCGGAAAACGCCAGAAACACCACCGCAGGCCAGATCAGCCACCATACTGATGACTGTGTAAAAATAAGGAGATATCGTTTCATTTCAGAGCCTCAAAAATGACGGTTAATGGCCAATAAAAGAATCTTAAAACTACCAGCGCCGGCCCAATACTGTGGTTAATACACTTTATTGTTTGCCCGCCCAGCCCATCAGCCGAAGCCTTTCGGCCCCTCACGCCTCCTTAAACTCAATCTCAATATCAAAGTTGTCCTGCCCGCTTTGCACGGTTGGCAGGCTGCTGGTGCGCTTGGCGACGTATTGATGATCCCACTCCAGTTCGTCGCCCCAGCCAGGGTACAGGCTCAGCAGCAAGTCCTGGCCCTGGCCGTGCTTAAGCAGCGCCTTATGCAGCACCACGCGGTCAGCGGGTATCACTTTGGACAGGTTGATGGTGTTCTCGCGGCGCTTTTGCCCGGTACCGGATGAGCTGAGCGACCCGGCCGCGCTGTACCGATGCTCAATATCCTCTGCCACATCGGAAGTGGCGCCCAGGGCAAAGTTGTACTCCACCGTCACCATTGGCCCCACCTTAGCCTGCACAATTTGCAGGTAGCCAGCGGGGTTGTCGCCATCGTCGATATGGATCTCACAGCTATCGCTGTCCACCTCCAGCTCACTCCAGCCCACCCAGGTATCCCGCGCCACGGCAGCGATGGTAAAGCTGGCGACGATCTCGGTAGCCAGCAAAAAGTCCACAGTCACCACGGCATCTGCCGACAGGTTGTGATGGCTCAGCCCTACGGCGCGCACCGGGCGGGCGGTGTACACCAGGGTGATGGTGACAGGGTCCAGATCCGCTGATCGGTAGGGGAACGCCCGCCTGTTATTCTTAAGGTTGCTGGCAGGCATCGCCTCGGTGGTTGCGGTAATCACCGCGTCTTTTGCGGCATCATCAACCACAATAAAAAAATTGCTCACAGCCAAATCTCCATCACAATGTCACCCGTGGTTTCGTCCCGGTCAACCGCCAGAACAAGCGCATTTTTGCCCTCTTCCCACCCCTCGCCGGGGTACGTCACTTTCACGGTCTGGCCGATATCGCCCTGGTCCGCTGTGGGCAAACCCACCAGCTGCCACTTCTTGCGCTCCGTTGCATGCAACGGAGCCCGGCGCTCGCATTCCGCCTGAGCGTGGGTGCCGTTCATCAAATAGGTGTACACCGTCCTGTCAGGCGCGGTGGGGTAGTCATCGCCCAGGGTGTTGGTGGCCGTCACTTTCAGCCACTCCGTAGTCAGATCATCCGCCAGTGCGGGGTAGTCATCCAGAATCCCGGCAAGAGAGTCGCGACTGGCCACGCTCCAGTTGCGGCGATAGCACAGGGTATAGGTTTTGACTGGCTCCTCGGTCGCAATCAGGGTCAAACCACCCGGCACAATATCGTCGGCCGTCAGCTCAAAATCTGCCTCTTCTTTTGGATCGGAGAGTTGGTACATCACGGTGTCATTCAGAGCGTTGCGGCTCCACCAACCGCCGATGCTGTCCGCCACATCCTTCAGCACCTTGTCGCCCGTGGGCGGTGTGGGGTACCACAATCCCAGGCCGTAGGCCGGGAGGTCGCCCAGGGTGTCGCCATCAGCAGTTTGGTCAAAAATCCCGCACAACCAGGTCACGATGCCGATGGGAGTATCAATCGGCGTTACCACATCCACCGCCACATTGCCGATCGGTGCGCCGCTCAATTCAAAGGTGCCATCCGTGAGGTTATCGGAGGAAGCCACCTCGGCCCCATTGACGCGGGGCGTGACGCTGATAATGGCGCCATCGTTCACTGCATATTCATGGTCTGCCCGGTTTTTCAGGGCCGGGGCGGCATTAAACACACTGCCAATGGCGATGGGCACCGGGTTGCCATCAGGCAGGTAGCTGGCGGGCAGCTGCTTGGCATACACCGCTTTGCCATCCAGTATCTCCCAGCCAATCTGGCCCGGCTCCACGCTGTCCAGCCCGCCATTGGTGAGCCGGGCCTTAAGCCGAAAATCCTCAAACGGCCAATCAGGTTCGCCCTCGTATTGCCTTACCTCAAAGCCCCGGTACTTGTAATCCAGCCAGTGGTTAAGGGTGCCCAGCTCATTGCCCACCACAATGCGGCCAGGCGCAAAGTTGCCATCCATACGGCTTTGGATGCCAAAGGATTCCAGCAGAATGTCATCAAAGGAAAGGTGCGGAATGGTCTCGTCGGGGTACGAGCAGATCGGGTAATTGCCGAACCGCACCGTGCCATCCGCATGATCCATCTCAAACAGAATCACGCGGGCATGATCAGCAGAGGCACGCCATGCGGGATAATCAATGGCGCGCTCACTCACCACCACCGCCGTGCTGGTGCGCAGCACCTGGCCCTCAATGCCGTCTTTGCGCAATTGCAGGTAAAAATAGCGCGGCCCCTGGCCTGGGCCGCTGTCCACCGTGGCGCGGTTGATAACGCCGACGCCACCGGTAATGGTCACCGTGCCGCTCAACTCGCCGTCAACAAAATCCTCTGCCAGCATGGTGCCCACCGTGGTCCAGCCATAGGTGCCATCCACGTCGTACAGGATGCCCACGCTGAACTGCGCCGTATCGCCCTCATAGATCGCAGGCACAACCGGCACAATGGTGTAAACGGAGTCCAGTATCGTTGCCAGCGGGCTGGTAGCCACAATCGGCCCCGATATCGATCCGGTGCGCAGCTGCACCACAAATGTCTCATTGCCCTCCACCAGGTAATCGCGGATGGGCGTGAGGTTGATGGTGCCCCCACCGCCACTGATGCTGCCGCTACCGCCCTCGGCAAAATCCGCCGCACCCGCACCGCCGAAAACCGTCCAGTAAAGCAGGTCATCCAGCACATAGGATGTCACCACGGGGAAGGCAAACGCACTGCCACCCTCGGGCTGTGTGCCGCCGCCACCGATGGCATACTCGGGCGGGTTTACCGACGTGTCGGCAATCATCACCAAGCCTGTGCGGTCAACAATGTCGCCCAGCGCTGACCCGGTGCGCAAATTGATCCAAAACGCCTCTTTAACGATCTGATACTCGCTGGTTTCGTCCAGCGCAATCGCCAAGGGATCGGTCCACTCCAGGGAGTCGGTGGTGTTGCCGGTTAAAACCCGCAATTGCCCCATGCCTGCACCAGCGGTCACCCGCATCACCAGGGTGTCGTGCTCGTCCGGGGTCCAGGATTTGCCGCTATCCGTCAGGCTGGTGGTGGTTGCAGAGGTAACGGTACCCGCGTCCACCTCGCCGCTGCCCTCGGTCAGCAAATCCGCAGCAATGGGTATGGCGATAGTGGCGGCGTTATCGGCAATCATCACCGAGCCTGCCATCACCCCGCCAACAAAATCCGCCGCGTTCACAGCCCCCTCAATGTCCCACCACAGCGGGGTGCCGTTGGCCACATCGGTGGTGGCCACAGGCGCGTTAAGGGTAGTGCCTTCATTCACCGCCCCCGCCGCACTGATACTCCAGGTAGGGGGTGATGTGCTGGTATCGTTAAGGGTGACAAGCGCGCTGGTTGCAACCACCGGGCCACCGCTGTGGCCGGTGCGCAGGTTGATCACAAAGGTCTCTGGCCCCTCTGTGGTCGCATCGGCGGCAGCAGTGATCGTAAAGTTGCCCTGCAACTCCTCATCAATAAATACTGATCGTGACAGGCCGTGGCCATCAAAATCGGCGCTGTTAACCGTGCCGTCCAGGGTGGCATACAGCAGGTGCGGGTACGGCGGGCGCACTGAACTGGTCACCGCCACATTGATGGATCCACCCTCATTAAAACTGGTTGCAGACGGTATAACGGTAAAGTCCACGCCGATCGAGTTGCTGGTATCCACCACAATCACCGGGTCGGCGGTGGCCACCACCTCGCCGTCGCCAAAAGGCGCGCCCGGCTCATCGTAAAAATCCAGCACGATGTATTCAGGCCCCTCGGTGCTGAAATCCTCAACCAGGGTCAGCGTCAATGTGCCGGTATTGCCGGTGATAATAATCGGCGGGTCGGCCAAAAATGACGGCTCGCTCTCTACGATATCGTAGCTATCGATGCGCTGATCGCTGGTATACACCGTCTCGTCGGCAGGGGTAAAAATCTCGTACTCGCTGGTCTCGTCAGGCTCAATATCCCAGGTAACGCTGGTTAACAGCTGGTCAGCGATATTGCTGGTAAGCACGCGGATTTGCCCCTCGCCCGTGCCCGCCGTAATGCGCACACTCTCGCCCACATGGGCATCCAGCGGCCAATCCTTACTGCTATCACTGAGCGATGTACCCGTGGCAGCGGTTACCGTGCCGCTGTCGATCACCACCTCGGGTGAGTGAGTGATGATTACCGTCACACCTTCGGGGATGGTTTTAAACTTCCACCACAGGCCCGATCCGTCAACAACGCCATCGGTGGCAAAGGTGTACACCACCTCCGTGCCTTCGTGGGTCACCTGGGTGCTGACTGCTACGTCATAAATTTTCTCGGTGCTGGTGTCGGCAACCGTGATGGTTGCGCTGGTCGCGACGGGATCTTCATCCTCCTCATCGATACGCAATTCAACGGCGAATTCTTCATCTCCCTCCAAGGTGCCGTCGCGCAGCAGGGTGATTTCGATTGTGCCGGTACCGCTTACAATCTCGACCTCGCCCGACAGCTCGCCCCCGGCAACGTCAAGCGCGTCCAGGTCGCCGGTGATTATCCAGGGGTATGTGCCATCGGGGCCGGTGACTGTTAGAGTGACTGTGTCGCCTTCCGCGACCTCGGTTTCATCGGGTTCGATGGTGTACCCATCAGGTGGTCCGGGAATATCATAATCTACAGCATAAACCCTACTTTCACTGCTTGACCAACCGGACTCACCAGTAACCGTAAGGACCGTAAACCAGGCTGATGTTTCGTTTGTGTACGCGGTTTGTAATCGAAAATCACGGGGCATTCTTTCGGCATGCCCTGATGTATTCCCCGCAGAAAGTACCAACTCTTTAGCGAATATTCTGCCTGCTCTTAAATATGCGGCCCATTGTGGCAATGCCGTGTTAGTAGTCCAGACTGAACTAAGATCTGAACTAAAGGCATTTGCTGCGGTTCCACTACTTGCGAAAGGAGTTCCTGAGGCAGCAACATTGCCTCCAGAAATCCAATTTCTGAGTTGAATCCTTCCAATGGTAACTGTTGGAGTTCCCCCCGAACTAATAGCGTCGGTTACAACTCTCCAAAAGCCAGGGATCTGAAAAGTTCTTTCACAGGCGATGGTAACGGTTATCGTATGGAGCGGTTGATTCGTTCCGTGGGTGAATGCTCCTGTTGCTGCTCCCGGTAATCCTGGACCCGCATAATTACCCGTTGAAAGAAACTGGCCTGTTCCTGTAGTCCACGCATTTCTTCGTGATGTTAACCCCGTCATGTTTGAATTTACAGGAGGGGCGGAAGGTATGGGATCGCCAGAATGCGCGTGAGCACCTAGAAATATAAAAAACGAGTCTTGGTCATAAGTTTCAACTTCAGGGAAACTATATGTACTGCTTGCTCCGGGGACGATATTTACTGCAATGTCTCTCCAGAAAGGAGTATCGAGCGCATCTAGCGGAAAATTTCTAAATAGGTGCAATTCAATAAAACTTGCGGCACCTAACGCCGTATGTGTGACGTTAGCTTCACCCGTAACAATACGCTTCCACAGGATTTGAAATTTTAAATCACCACTGCCTGACCCTGTTGAAAAAGGAGAACCCGGTATATGTTCAAATCCTTGCGCACTAAGATCTAAAGTGGCACCGTCTCCTCTAGTCGATACTATAAACAGAGCAATATCATTAAATAGCCTTCCAGTGGGCCACGCTAAATTTATATTTGTAGAAGCACCGACAAAATTTCCATTCCTGTTTACATAGACCGGACTATGGTAGGTAAACGCCATCAGCCCACCTCCACCGGGCTATATCCCAGCTTCAGGGCCAGCCTCTGCAACGCAGTGGTGTGCTTCTCAATCGTCACTGTGGCGGTTTTGTCGCGGGTGCGCATATCAGCGCGCAGCCCGGCAATTTCACCCTTGGTGGCGTTCAGTGCAGCCAGCAGCTGGGGGCTGTCGGCGCTGGCGCGGATGCCGTATTTACGCAGCACGTTGCTGGATTCCGCATCAAAGATAATTTCTTCGCGATGGATCTGCGCTACCTGGTCGTGGGTGACAAACGCCGTGCCGGTGGCGAAACTGTTCATAAACTGCGTTTGCGATATCCGGGGTGTTTCGCCGCTCTTGACAGCGTTGCTGTAAAACGCAGATACCAGCTGATCAATGCTCTGTGCGCTTTGTTTATAGGCCTCCCAGTAAGCCACGCCTGCGGTGTCGCCATCGCGGCCCAGCACCTCTTTATAAAGGCGTTCAACGATATTGAGGGTGCTGCCGTAGTCCTGGGGCTGCAGGCCTATCACCCCGCCCAGCGCTGCGGCCAGCTCCTGGGGGAGGATGCCCAGCAGGTCTGCCAGGGTGTCGATGCCGGTGCTGGTGTCCACCAGGGCCTGCAGTTGTGCTTCGAGTATGGCATCTGCATCCACCGCGTAAGCCGTTTGTAATGCCAGCTCAAGGCGCTGTTGCTCTTGCAGTAACAGGTCAAGGGCCGCTTGCTCGCGGGCCACCCGTGCGTCTTCCTGGGCTTTGGTGGCGGCTTCTTGCTGGCTGGCCCGGAGTGCTTCAGTGGCCTGCCGCTGCGCCTCTGCGGCGCGCTCCTGGGCGCGCTCTGCGGTTTCTGCCTGGTCGGCCTGGCCGTCGAGGCTCACACCCATTTTGCTCAGGTAGGCCACCACCTCTTCAAAGTTCTGAACACCCTGGGGGTTGTTGGCGTAGTAGTTGGCGTTTTCGCGGATATACGCCTGTGCCGCTGCCTGCAGGCCGGAAAAGTCGCCGGTCTCCTCCGCTTTCACCTGTGCAGCCGCGTATTCGCCCTGGGCATACAGCAGGCGCTGTTTATTGGTCAGGGGTGACAGGTCGCTCAGTGTCAGCTGGTTCACCAGGCCCAGCAGGCTCGATGCCCAGCCGCGCAGCTGGCCGCTGGAATACGCCAGGCTATCCACGGCAGTGGCAACAGAGTCAACAATGCCCGGCAGCGGGTTGATCTGGCTGGCCAGGTCGCCGCCATTACCGGCCATGCGTGCCAGGGTTTTTTCAATATCGGCGTTTACTTTTGCCAGCTGGGCCTCAATGCTCGCCCTGTCCGCCAGGCGCGTGTTGTATTGGCCCAGGGCGGTGCTGGCGATATCGGTGAGGGTGTTGATGCGGCCCGCGCTTAAGGCCTCTTCTACAACGGCCACATTCTGCGCCAGCACGTCCATTGCGTTGGCCGCGCCCACCAGGGCCGGTGCCAGGTTCATCGCCGCCAGGTAGGCCTGCATGCCCGCCTCGGTGGCCATAGCACCGCTGGCCGATATCTGCTCAACGTAGGCGCGCAGATCGTCTTTGCTCTGGATAGCCGTGCCAAATTCAGTGTTAAACGCGGCAATCATCGCGTTGAATTCATCCAGGGCGTGCTGGGCGCGTTCTTGCTCTGTATAAAAATTCTGGTAATAAAAATCCGATGCGGCGGCCAACACATCCAGCCCACCTGCCATCTCCACCAGCGCCAGGGCCAGCTCGGCACCGGCTTTGCTGAGGTCGTAGCTTTCCAGGCGCAGGGCTGAAAATATCGCGTTTACACCCGTCAGGGATTGCGCCAGGTTGGTCAGGGTTTCCGCGTCCAGCTCGGCATCAATGCTGGACACCAGGGCGTTGGCGAGGTCGATAAACCACTGGCCGATTTGCGCCTCGATCTCCTCCTGGGTCTGCTCGCTTTTGCCGGAGGTGCCAATATTCAAGGTGGCAATGCGCACGCCTTCCAACGCACCATCGGCCACACCCACACCAATCTGGCCATACAGCAGGGCGATGCTTTCAATGGTGGTGGTGTAGGCGCTGGTCACCAGCGCATCAAGCTCAGGATCCAGATCGTCATACAGCATCCGGCGCTTGGTGCTGCTGCCCCATCCGCCTACTTTTGTCTGTCGCTGGTACGCCTGGGGGTTAAAGCCCTGCTCGGCATCAAACCCTAACTGAATGCCACCGCGCGTGGTTTCGTATTCCCCACCAAACACCTTCGACCCCAGGGTCGATCCCAACAACGCACCAAGCGCAGCGCCAATAGCCGTACCAATACCCGGCAAAATTGCAGTGCCCAGCGCAGCACCACCCTGGGCGCCAAAATAGCCACCCGCAGCACCTGTAATCGCATTAAGTTTGTTAGCACTTTGCCAACCCATGATGGCACCGCCAACACCGGCCAATATTGGCCCCCAGGTGTTAACCGAGTTGGTGAGCGCCGCTGTTTGCTGTGCCGCCTCCCGGGTGAGCATATGGGCTGGCACCATCAGGCTGTCGACCGGGTTGGCACCAAGCAAACCCGTCACACCGGTCCACAGGCTTTTGCCAGTGCTGGCCAGTGACATAAGGTTGCCCAGGCCACCGCCACCACCAGCCCCACCCACACCCAGCATCTGGCCAAAGCCAGATATCAGTGGTGTGTTGGGCGCCTGCAAGCCCAGCAGCTGCGCCACACCGCTATTGATAAACTCCTGCTTTATGCGCTTCCACAGGTTGGCGAAGTAGTCGCCGATATCGTCAACACCGCTGGCAAAATTGCCGACAATCTCGGTAATAAACTGGTCTGCTACCCGATTGGCTTCCTCCTGGGCACGCTTGCTGGCTTCCAGCTTGTCGCTGTACTCGGTCAGGGCATCGGCGGCGTCGTAGCGGGCTTCTATTTCCCGGCGCAGCATGGCTTCCTCCGGTGAGCCAGCAGCTACGTTGTGACGGCGCAGTTCAACTTCGATGGCCTTTTCGCGGTTATAGGCGCGGTGTGCGGCCTCGCCTGCCATCATCGCAGCGAGTTCGCGCTGGAGGGCTTCGGTCTCCTGCTTTAGATTGGCAATCACTTTTTCGTGGGGGTTGTTCAGTTCGTGCAGCTGCTGTTGCAGTTTCGCCTTGGCTTCGCGGTATTTATCCACCTGGTCAGTGTTCTTGGCGTACCACTGTTCGAGCAGTTTGAGCTGCTCGCTGATTTCCTTTTGCTTGGCCTCGACAGGGAACAGTGCCTTGAACAGCGCATCCTGGGCTTTTTCCAGTGCCTGGGCGGCTTTCTCAGCCTCCTTCTTGGCTTTGGTATCCTCCTTGGTTTCTGCGGCTGACTCTGCCACCGCAAACCCAAACAGCTCGGTGGTATTGAGTAGTGCCGTCAGTTCGGAATTGACTTTGGCAAGCTGCGCTGCCTCTTGCGATGCGGCTAGTTCATCCCGCAGTTTTTTCGATTGCGATTCGCGGGCTGCTATGACCTCAATGATTCTGTTTTCTGCTGCCAGCCGGTTTTCAGCCCGCAGCATATCCATCTCATGGATCTGCCGTGCAATCGCCTCTGCCTTTTCCCACTGCAATGTCCGCAACGCCAGCTGCTGTTCCGCCACCAGCTTGGTTCTGGCTGCAAAGTACCCGAGGTAATCACCAAGATCCTGAAACTCAATGGCGGTCATGGTCATGAGATTGAACAGCGTACCCAGCGCCGTGTGAGTGCCTGCAAAATCATTACTTGCCGCTGTTGCTGCCTCACCACTTCCAAGCAACGCGCTGGTCATTGCCTGCACTTCAATCGCCAGGGCATTGACCAGCCCGGCATTTTTCTCGCCCAGCCCAAAGTAATCCGCCGCCGCGATTTTCGCTTCCTGCATTGACTGAGCCAGGGTGTCGTGGGCACCGGCCAAACCCAGTGCCTCGGCTTTGGCAACGCCGCCATACTGCCCCGCCAGCTCGTCCAGGATCAGCTTCTGGGCACCGGCCACGTCGCCGGTCTCCACCATGCTTTTGATGACGTCTTTCTGTGCCTGGGTAAAACTGACTCCGCTGCGGGTCATGGCATTGATGCCCTGGACAGGATCTTCCAGGGCTTTGCCCAGTTGCGTGACTGAGGATTTAAGGTCTGTGCCGGTAACGGTGGCCAGATCGGCGGCAAGCTCGATGGAGCGGGTAAAGGTGTCGCCTGTGACCTTGCGGAAGGTCATCATCACCTGCTGGGCCTGCATCACACCTTCTGTGCTTTGCAGTGTGGCGAACGCCAGGCCACGGGCCTGCTCATGCATCTGCTCGGCGGTAAAGCCTGCGGCAGCGCCGGTAGACCGTATCAGCTGCTCGGTGCGCAACATGTTGCGCTGCAGTTGTTCCTGTTCGCGCAGCATACTGGTAAACAAGCCGCCAATGGCCGCCGCCGCCACACCGGCAACGGCAACCTTTAGCATGTTCAGGGTTTTTGCATTTTGCTCATTGGCGCGGCTGGCTTTATCAGTCTGCTGTGTGGACTTGTTAACCTCGCCGGTGAACTTCTGTACTTCACCCCGCGCATTCTCCAGCCCGCGCACAACAACCTGGTCACCCTGTAGTTCAAGCTGTAAACCGAATTTAATGTTGCTCATTTCTCAGTTCCTGCATGCATTCCAGGGCGGCGTTTTGAAGGGTGGCTATGTCGCTCCAGAGTGTGTCGGTTGCGGCCTCGTCGAGGGCGCGGCACTCTGGCAGGTGGCGGGCGCGGCACTCAACATCCGGCCAGCGCAACCCGGTTTTGATCAACCGGCCGGTGGGGCTGATCAGGGTTTCCCACTGGTGGGAGCACGCCATAAACAGCTTCAGTGGCGGCCAGTTGGGGGCCAGTACCGTTATGCCTTCCCTGGCAATCTCTTCCTGATCGTTTAGGCCCATTTTCTCGATGTCGGCCTGGCTGGCTCCCATCTGCCGGGCTTGTTCCTTCATGCGGTCGGTATCCATTACCGATCGCCGTTCACCGTTGATCTCTCGCCCACCGCTGGCCCACCAGCGGGCGAGATCTGTCAGTTTTTTTGCCGTACTGCTTCACCACCCTGGCTCAAACGGTGGGCTTCCATGACGGCATCGCGGATCATTCGCTCTTCGAGCAGCTTGCGCTTCATGGTGTCGCTATAGGGCAGTGGGTCGCCGTGTTCGTCGGTCAGCCCATCGCCCCAGCCCACCCAAATATCGGCATACAGGTCGATCTGGTACTGGGCCACCATCGATCCGACCTTCATTTGCATCAATGCCGGATCGGCAGGGTCGGCAGGGTCGGCCATTTCGGCTTTGTCCTGCTCCACGCTGGTTTTCAATCGGTCCATGATGGCTTGCGACTCCGACAAGGACAGGTGCCTGAAAAGCCCCGTAAAGCGGCGAACCTCAAAGGTGCCATCGCCGGTTTCTTTATCCACAACCGGCACCTTTACATCCACCGGCCATTCGTAGGTATCCAGGGCTTTAATCGAAAATCCCACTTGCTTGCTCATGTTGTGCTCCAGGTTGTTGGTGGTGCGTTAACGCCGTGTTAAAAGATCATTCACTCACTGTTAGCGGTGGGTGAATGAGTAATCCGTGTTTTTTGCCGTGGGGATGATCGAGCAGGTCAGGGTGAGCATGGCAATGCCCTGCTCAAAGCCACGGGTGACATTGCTCACATCCACGTTGGGTGCGGCAAATTCGAGGATCCGCCCGGCATGGGTCACATTCACCCCGTGCTGCATGGCCAGCGCGCCGGTGGTGCCCGCGCGGCTGATCTCGAACCAGTTGGCCACGCTCAGCTCGTCTTCGCGGAACTTGACGTTGACGGTACTGGAGCGGGTGGGCAGCTCGATCTCCTCCTGGCCGGTGAGCGCCAGGTATTCGGGGGGCTGGCCTTGCTCAAAGGTAAAGGTGGCGGCATTGAGGGTAACGCCGTGCAGGCTGACGCTGGCGGTCTCTTTGGTCCAGGGCAGGGGTTTGAGCACGGTGGAAAAATCCACACCGGCAAGCCCGCCATCCACGTATGCGGGTGGCGTGTACAGGCCCGCACCCCGAAAGCGCCAGCGCGGGATCTGCTTGGTGCCTGTTTCCAGGGTGAGGGTGCCGCGCACGCCGCGCAGGGTGTGTTTGTGCTCGCCCACCATGTAATAGATGGTGGCGGAGTCCAGATCCTCCGAGACGATGCTATACGCCACATCTTCGTCTTCGGTAATCAGCTGACCGTGCCCCGAGATTTTATAAATCGCGTCATAGTAGGGTGCCTCGTCAACCTCGCCGGAGCCGGACAGCTCAATGGCAAAGTCAATGCTGCACCAGGTGTTCAGCCGGATGGTGCCCTGGTTGCCCTGAAAGCCCACAAAGTTGTTGCGGGCGGGGTTATCCCCCTCCAGGGCGTTGACGGTAATGTCCTGCACCATCACGGCCTGGGCGCCCACCGGCACGGCATCGGTGCCATAGGTGGCTTCAAGTTTTATGGCAATCAGCTGCTCTTGTTCGCGCAGTAAAATCATGACGGTTATGCTCCTTTAGTGGGCTTGCGGGTTTGCACCAACTCGCCGGTTGCGGGGTCGAATCGATAGTCGCCGCCTTTGCGCAGCAACTCGCGCTGCTTTGCGGTGGGTGTCTTTTTAACTGCCGGGGCCGGTACCGGGGCCTGGGCCTCGGGTTTCACCTGGTCGGGCTTGGGGGTTGGTTTAGCCATTGCTCGGCACCTCGTAGCGCTCGGTAATAAACTCGTCCTGGTGCCAGTGGGCACCGCCTTCAAAGTCAAACAACATGGATGGCCCGCGAATAAACGGGCCGTCAAAGCCTTCCGGTGTCCAGCCAAAGAGCTGATCCTTTATGCCCCCCCGCACCTGGTCGGAGATGGCGTTGGTTTTATCGCCGAGCTTGTCGTTGGCCACGCGTACCACCGTGATCACCGCAACGTGGTAGGTCACCAATTGCAGCACCGACAGCCCGGTATCGCGCAGGTCGCCCTGGGGCTGCTCTCTCAGCACCACCACATAGGCGGCAGGGGTAAGGTTGGGCACCTGCAGCACATCGCCCTTGCGCAGGGCGGCAAAGCCTGCGGCACCGGCCACCAGCTTTAATCCCTCCACATCGGCGATGCGGGTTTCCACATCGGTGCCGATCATCAGAGAAAGTCCTTGCTGGTATCGCGGTCAAAGATGCGGCCGCCCGATGTCATCTGCGGCAAGCCGCCAGCGGTGGGGGGTTGCTCATCCGCACCCAGGGAGACCAACCCACTGGCCACGTCCTTTAAAAACTGCAGCGCTGCCAGGTAGGGCTTTTCCACCTCGTCGGGCTTGTTGTTGGTGTACAGGTTGTAGCGGGCGATATTGCAGGCCAGGGATTCGAGCACAGAGGGCACCGGTGCAAAGGGCATCTTTTCGCGGTAGCGCTTTTCGAGGTAGCTGTCGATCAGGGCCTCTGCATCGGCAATGGCCTCGGCCACGGTGTCTGCATCCACGGCATCATCACCGGCGCGGTCGGTCAGCTGGATCAGCTCCTGCTCACCAAAGCGGCGCTGCATGTCGGCCTGGGTGCAATACATCAGGCGTCAGCCTCGCTGCTGGCAGCCTCGCCGGCATCGATCGTGACCTCTTCCACAATCAGCATCGGCTCGGCCTTGAGCGCAGCGATTTGCTCATCAGTGAGACTGTCCAGGGCAATACCGTGGCCCGCTTTGGTCCACTTGTACCCGGCGCGGTAAAAATGCTCTCGGCGGCTGCGCACAAACAGCGCGGGGATCTGGGCTTTGCCTTTTTTCTGCGGGGCCGGGGCCTTGGGTGCCTGCGGTGTGGCAGATGCAGCCGGGGCCTTGGTAGTAGGAGCTTTTGCCATTTCATCACCTATCAGGATGGGGGTTAAAAAATGGCCAGGGCGACATCAACCTGCTCTGGCCATTCTCAATTCACTTGCTATTAACCGGCGCCGGTACTGCCCACACACAGCTGCCAGAAGCCGTAACCACCCGCTGCCCGTGCCTCGGCACCAAACTTGAACAGCTTGCGCATAAACACATCGTCGGCTTCCGGGTCGGTCTGCTGCACAAACACCGGGGCCTTGCGCTCTTGAAAAATAAACGGCTTGACGGGCTTTGTGGTGTCCAGCAGGAACCAGGCGGTGGAGGAGGTCATGCGGTCCAGCACCAGCAGCTCGGCGGTGCCCTTGTAGGGGTTGGGCTTGCCGTCTTCCAGGCGGTCCACCGTCAGCAGGGCGCGGGCGGTGTCTTCCAGGGCGGGGCCTACCACCAGCATGTTGGGGCGCACACCCAGGGGGCGGCCGTGCTCATCCTTGAACAAGCGCATGGCGGTGCGGGCGGCGCCGTAGCTGGCCTTGGCAGCAGCCAGCGTGGATCCGTCCAATGCGACAGTGAGCTTGTTGGAAACAACCCCAGCGCCCACCGGGTGATCGGTGTCGCAAAAGTACTGGCCGTCGAAGCCGGTCAGGGTAAAGGCGCCGTTCACCAGGTCGGCAACAATCTCGTCGGGCAGCTGGGCAGAAGACTCACCGGCCATTTCCGCTTGCGGCTTGTAGATGCCCAGCTGATCGTCTTCGATATCGTTGCGATCAACCTCAACGGTCACTTCCCAGTCATCGTTGGTGATGCTGTAGCCGTGGCCAGACAGGGCATCGACTTGCTTGTCCCCAATCCACTTGCGCATCTTTGGGATTTTGCCCAGCCATTTGTAATCGTTGGTTTTGGTGGTGGAAGGCACCTTCATGGCAATTTTGTCCCACTGGGGTTCAATCCTGTTGAAGGCGTTATGGAACAGCGTGCTCAGCGAAACAAACACGGCGTTCAGGGTGGCTTTGTTGATAATCATTGCTGTCTCTCCAGGGGGAAATCGGTCAGGTGGGCTTACTCAACCCACACGCCATCACTGTCCAGTTGAATCACAATGCCAGCGGCAGAGCGGGTGTTTGTGCCATTGGTAGCCGCCACGGTCTCGTCATCGACGATGTAGCAAACCTTGCCCAGGCTGGCCTGGGTAACCGGGTCGGCGCCGCTGTTCTTCCACTTGAACGCCTTGCCACGGCGCACATTCACGGTGATATCGCCGTTGCTGCCGCCCGTGTTGTTCACGGCTTCATCGGCGCGGCCCAGGTACGTCAGGGTGGTGGCGACAGATCCGGGTACGGCAAAGCCGCTGGCGTTGGCGGCAACCAGGGCACCGGCAAAAATCACCGCGTTGGCGGCAACTTTCACCGGCACCAGCTGGCCATCCTTGTGGGGGGTATTGCGATCGTCAGAAAGTGGCATTGTTTAATCCTCGCGGGTGGGGTGGTTACGGCCGGTTAGCTAACGCTGACGGTCGCGGGGTCCAGGCCGAACTGCGAACAGACGGCAACCAGTTCAGGGGTGGGCGTGTATCCCTCATCGCCAGGCTTTTTGCCCTGGGTCTGGGTGGATGCAAGCGCCGCGATGGGGGCGGCGTTGTCCAGGTAGGCGCGCAGGCTGGCAACATCCTTCTTGCCCAAGGAAAGCGCCCACTCTTTTTGGGAGGGCAACAGCTTTTTGCTTTCCAGACCATCCGCCACCAGGTCATCCACTTCGGTGTCGGTGAGGCGGGTGCTGAGGGCGGCAAAATCCGCCTTCAGCGACTCAAAAGCAGATACCGGCACAAACTTCGAGGGGTCCGGGCTTTGGGCCTCTTCCAGCTGGGTAGTCAGGGCGGCCACCTGGGTTTCGGCAGCGGTGGCTTTATCTTTCAGGGCCGACAGGGCAACAAAGATCGTGGCCTCGTCGGCATCGTCGGGCAGGCCGAGCAGCTTGCGCAGTTTTGCAAGATCCATATCAGAATCCTCTAGGGAGGTGGTGGGTGTGAAACGGGTGCTGGCGGCGGCGAGGATCTCGTCCATGCCATCCACAGCGGGAAAGTTGGTAATGGCCGCCATCATCAGCTCGGCGACCTGGCCGGTTTTGCTGTAGGCGAACACGGGGGAGATAAAGCGGTATTCCTGGTTGGCCAGGTACTGGCTGGCTTTCGGGGTCCAGGCCACATCCACGGCGTACAGGCCGTCGCCCTCGCGCCACTCCAGGCGGCTGAACCAGCCCGCAGCGGGGGCCGGGTTGCCGCTGTCCTTGGCCACCAGGGTCTGGTGGTCGTAGTCGATCACAAATGGGGTTTTGCGCTGGTCGGCCAGGGCGATCACCCGGGCGGCGATTGCACCATCTATGTACCAGCCATCTATGCCCTCGGGGCGGCCGTCGCGGGCGCGGAACTGGCCAGCGGGCATCAGCTGGATCTCGGTAGCGCCGGGGGCAATCTCAACGGTGGATGCGCACACCGCCAGGGAGCTGGCAAGCGCGGCGCATACGGCAATGGCGGGGCGGTATCGTTTCATGGCCCCATTGTGTGGATTGGGGCCGGGGCTTCGGGATTAAACCAGTTTATTTATTGAGGGTCTGTGCGGCCCTGTGTGCGTTTTTGAGGGGCTGGGCGGCGCAAGGATGGCGGGCAGTGGCATAAAAGCCCGCACAGGCAAAATTAAACGGGTTTTAAAGATAGTACCGCAAGGGGTTTAGGGTGCTATTTGAAAAATTCTACTGATTTACCCTAAATCGGGGAGGTGGCGGGCAGCGGTTGGCGCTGTCAGCCCGTGAGGTGGCGCTGGATGATGTCCAGTACCTCCTGGCGGTGCTGCGAGGTCAGTCCGGCGTAAGGGCGCGCAGGGATCGTTACCGCGCGGTTGCGTCCCGCCTGGCCACCAAAGTGGTGGATGGCGGCATAGGGTTTGTTGCTTCCGGCGCGAGCGTAACCAGGCCCCGCGCTGGCGGAAAAGCTGGATGCTAGCCCGCCCTGACTTAATTGCAGCATCTTGCCCGGCCACTTTCCCTGGGCAGTGCGCTGCAGAATGGTGGACTGGGCCAAGGTTGGCCACGGCGCTCCCGCCTCCGGGTTGGCTTCGTCTTCCAGGGCCTGCTCGATACTGTCCAGCAGGGTCTCGGACAATGCCCGCATCATGGGCAGCGTGTTGGTCGCCTGGCCGATCATCTTGCGCAGGGCGCCTTCGATATCGTCGCCGACTATGTTGATCGCAATATTGGCAGCCATCGCCTATACTCCTGTCTCAAGGTGTCGCGGAAAAGAATCTCGCTGCGAAAGCCGCGCCTTCGGGCGTATCCTGTGCCTGGCAGGATTGTGTAACCACGCTGGTGATGCGAGCCCGGCGCGCGACTCCCACAGGGCTACCAGGCGCAGCCCCCTACCTTCCACGAACAACCTCCCCCTTCTGTAAGTCCGCAGTCCGAGTTCCCGGTCGCACCGGGTGATAACTCACCAGGAACAGCTCATCCTGGTGAGTCCGCTTCAACACCAGCCTGTACAGCTTGTCCTCCACCTGGTGGAAGAACTTGATTTCCCGCCCTACGACAACGATATCTGTGGCGCTGTCGATCGCGGCCTGAATCTGCTGGTAGCTCTGAAAACTCACTGGCTGACCAGCCCGGTTGATCAATTGCTTGGCCAGGGTGTCCTGGCTGAGTAATACCTGGTGCGTGCTCATGCCCAGCGCCTGGTGAACCCTGGGGGGCATCGCCGCGACAGGGAACCACTCGCGGGAGAGGTGTGGCCGCACCTGGTCCAGCAGCTTGGCCTGGGACAACCCAGGGGAGGCGGCTCGGGCGGCCTCCACCACGGTGTCTATGCGCTTGTAGAAGTGATCGAACGGCGGACCGGACACCACGCCCTCCACGTACTGCCGTGCCGTGGCATAGGGGTACTTGTCCAAGTTGGGTTGCCAAGCGGCCGCGCCGGGGTTGTAGCTCCAGCCCACGTCGGGGGCAAACGTGTTGCCATTACCCAGGTCAAAGGTGGTCACCGGCTGCAACTCGCCGGTGCGCTTGCTCACCAGCTCCCAGGACTCGCCCAGCTTGCCGTCTGACGATTCAACAGCCAGCTCTTTCTGGGCCACCTGCTTTTCCGTCAAGGCCCGTACCCGGCAGCGGCAGCCCCAACCGTTGGGCGGGTGAATGCTCTGCCAAATGGGATCATCCCAGCGGAATACCCGCCCGTCCAGCGCGGCATGCTCTGGCCGCGTCTTGCTATCATTGATGGCAATGTACATCCAATACGGTCGCTCCTGGGCGTTGGCCACCATGCCGTTCCAGCGACCCGCCATGTAGGCCGTTTGCAGGTTGGTTTGGTAAATGGTGCGCAAGCGCCGCACACTGCCCAGCTGTATCACCTCGGCCACGCCGTCTGAATCAACCGCGATTTGCTTACCCCACCACCCCTTCTTGCGTAGAGTCGGTTCGAGTTCTTTGCGAAACTGGGCAAAGGTAGTGCCATTGCGGATGGCGTCATCTACAGCGCCGCGCATATCGTTCAGCACATCCAGTCGCACCGCCTTGGCGACGGTAAAGGCCCGAGCATTGGCTTCCTGCCAGGTGTCGTACCAGCTCCATGAGATCCGGTGCCCCTTGCTCTCGAAATACTCCACCGCCTTCTCAGGCGGCAGGGTGAAGGCGTAGCCGAGGTCTACGGGGTCAGGCATTCAGCCGCCCCCAGGTCTCAGCCACAAAAAACAACCGGGTCAGCAGCTCCTCGATGTCGGCCACATCCAACGCCGGGTACAGGTCGCTCAGCTCGTCCTGGATCTGCTCCAGGTTGTCGCCCGCATTGATACGCTGAATCAGCGGGGCCAGCATGGCCTCCATTTGCCCCTGTTGCAGCGTTGGTGAAATGGCTGTTAAGGCATCATCAAGGGTCTGTTGAGCGGTGGGCAGGCGGCTGGCCAGCGCTGCCGTAGAGAGTGCTGCCGCGCCGCCTGGTGCGCTCGATACCCGGCGCAACACCGCCTGGCCTTTCTCCGGCTTGGGGATGCCCAGCTTTTCGTGGGCGTAATCCACGGGTATCTCCATGCCGATATCCACCAGCTCCGGCAGCGCCTCAGAGTACGCTTTCATATCTTCCGGCTCGCGGGTGTCGAACTTAAAAACCGGGCAGTCCGCCATACCGGTGATGCCTGGCACGTTGAGCGCCAGCAGGGGATAGAGCAGATCCCGTCTGAGGGTGTTGGCCACCTGTTTCAAGTCGCTGTCGCGGATATCCATGCGCACTTCTTCGTGGACTTTACCCAGGGCATTGGTACTGCTTTTGCCATCCGCCTGGCTGCTGAGGGTTTGGCCCAGAATCGTTTTGCTTACGGTGCGCTCACAAAAGGTCATCATGGCCTCGAACGGATCACTGGCGCCCTTGGCCGCTTCAACAAAATCAATACTCATGCCCTCGGGGATAATGCCGGCGGCACTGTGGCCAATGCCCACCACCGCCTGCATCAGGGCAAACTTCTCTTTATCACCGGCGCCGCTGGGGTATTTGCCCAGGCGCAGGGGCAGGCCGTAAATCTCCAAAAACTCCGCCAGATCGCGCACGGAATAGTTTTTAAACAGGTACGGCCAGGCCAGCACCCGCACCAGCCCGGCACGGGTGATATAACCGGGCTTGGCTTTGTGGCGGTGGGCAATCCAGCCGAAAGGCCGCAGCTCTTCACCCAGGCCGGTCTCATTGCGCAGGCGCAGCTGGTTGCGGTTATCCACCGGGGTCATAAACCAGCTGGCGGGGCGGTGGGTAATATGAGCGGGCACCTGGTAGCCATCGGCCAACTGCCATTCAATCTCAAGGTTGGAAAAGCCCTGGCCTACCGCATCCGCCATATCCAGGATAATGCTGTCGATATCCGGGAGGGTGGCAAACAGGTCATTGATCAGCTCGGTGTGCTTGATCGCCCTGGCATCCGCCCCCCTGGGCGGCTCAATGTTCCAGGGCACCGTGAGCAGCGCGCCACGGCGCTTGCCCATCTCGGCATAGATATGGCCGTCCTTCTCCTCCATGTCTTCCATCAGCTCGCACTGTTGCAGCAGGTTGCCCTGTTCGGCCTCCTGGAGGATCCTGCCGATCTTGGCCGGGGTAAGTCCACGACTGGGGTGGCCGCTGAATGTGTTGTTCAAAAACCCCAGGGCGCTGCGTTCGGTTTGCGGCTCCGCCAGATCCTTCACTTTGAACGGGTTGCCGTACTGGTCGACGATGGTGCTGTTGCGTTTTTGCATTACCAGGCCCCTCCTTTTGTCAGTTGCAGGTCGCTGTCATTGTCGAGGGCATCCCGCTGGCTGCGGGTGGTGGGTGCCGGTGTCCAGTCGATCTCGCCGCCGTCTTCAAAGCTGGCGGCGTAGGCCAGGGCCAGGGCAATGGCCGCATCGCCGTGGCGTTTGTCGGCCGAGGCGGTATCGTTGGTGTTGCCATCGGGCACTTTGGCAATGCCCTTGATTACCTGAATGGCGCGCAGGTCGCTGGCCACCATGTCATCTTTGGGGATCAGAATCTCGGCATCTTCAAACGCCGCCTTGAACCTGGGCATATTCTCCAGGTACCAGCCCTGAGTCAGCATCACCTCATCCACTCGGGCAGCGCCGTACTCATAGCGGGCCTGCTCTGCCAGGTACTGGCCGTTGCCCCGCGCATCCAGCTTGGCCTTGCAAAAGCGCGGCAGGCGATCGCAAATGTATTTCAATATTTGTTCTTGCTGGCGAAACGGCACGTTTTGCAGCTCCACCATAAAGGGCACCCGGCGCACCAGGTTGTCCTCCACCGCCATTGGCACCATCACTGTCAGGTCGCCCTTGCGGGCAAAGTCTTCACCAAAGGCGTGGCGCAGCACCGGGTTTAATTTGAGCAGGTGGGGCAACAGTTCGGCTTCGCACCAGTCCTTGATCTCCGCATTGCGGATGCCCTCTGGCCAGGCGTTGAATTCCACCGTGCCGGTGTAGCGAATCACCGGCGCGTCGAACATACGCGCCTCGATCAACGCGCGGGACAGGTAGGCACCGCCGCCGCTCTTGGGCACACAAAAGTACTCCTCCTGGGCGTCCTCGGTACTGGCGGTGTTCTTCAGCAGGCCCGCTACCCAATCGGCCTGGGCCTGTGCGCTCCAGGGCTTTTTGGTAATTTGGCAGATGCGCTTGTACAGGCCCTGGGCGCAGGCGTCTTCCAGGGTAATACGGTGGATGCTGTAGTCTTTTTTGCCCGCTCTACTGTCGTTTATCAGTTCGTTAAAGAGGTTTTCAACGCCGTTGTGGGTGCTGATAATCCGCACCTTGCTGCCCCACATGGTCAGTGCCAGGGCGGCCTTGAGCACTTCCGCCAGCAGGGCGTGGAATGCCGCCTCATCGATCGTCACATTGCCCTGCATACCCCGCAGGTTTTTCGGGTTGCTCGATAGTGCCTGCACCTTGAAGCCACTGCTGAAGTACACAACGAAGGTGAGGATGTCCTTATCCTCGTCATATAGCAGCTCTTCGTGTATCTCTCCTGCTGCCTGATTAAAAGCTTTCGCCCACATGGCCACGGCGTCGATAAACTCGCGGGCCATCTCCTTGTTCGAGCCAATATAAAAATGGTTGCCCCCGCCTGCCTGGCGGCTGGCGCCAGCGGTCAGGGTGGCATCGGCAGCCTCTGCCCAGGTAAGCCCCGTGCGTCGCGATTTTTCGGCAATCTTGAGGGGCGACTCATCGGCAATCCACTTGGCCTGGTACGGCAGCAGCACCTCGCCTTCGTCGAAAGCGCGGTACCAGTCGCTGGGGTTGACTGTGCTCTCGCCCAGGGGCTGGCCACAAACCGGGGCGTTCATGCAATCCCCAGGATGCGGTTTTTGATGGTCTGTACCGCTTCGGCGCTGAGACCCTGCTCCTTGGCAACGGCATCCGTCTCACTGGCCACCTGCTCAGCAAAGGCTTTGCGGATCTCCTTCTCGCGCTTCATGTTGCGCTCGGCGCTGGCGGCCAGGCGCTGGATAGAGAGGGTGATCTCTTTCATTTCGCTGGCGTTGAACAGCTCGTCATCGTCACCCTCAGTGCTGCTTAGCAAATGCTTGAACAGTGCGCCCTGGCACATCTCCACTAGCAGTTGCAGCACGTCGCTGCCCGGCTCGTCGCCGAAGCGGTTCATCCAGACGTTGGCAATCTCCCGGGTTTCCCGCAGCTTGGCACCCACCCCTTCCATGCGGGTGGCAAAGCGGTTCAGGCCGCTGCGGCTGAGCTGATCGTCCTTGGGCAGCAGCTGGTTGATATGGCCGAGGATCTCCTCCTGGGTGTGACGCTTTTCGCGCAGCAGCTTGTGCAGCACATCCTTGATAGAGTCCGGTAGCTGATCCACCTTGGAGGGGCGGCCCCGTGTTTTGCGTGTACTCACCGGTCAATCCCCCGGGCCGGGTTTTTTCACACCCGGCACGGTGGCCAGGCCCTTGGCCACATCGGCGCCACGGCTGGTCAGGGTGGCCACCAGCACACTGTGTACCTGGTGGGTTTTGATCAGGCCCTGCTCTGCCAGCCAGGCCAGCTCGGTGTGCAGCTGGTCGCGGCTGGGGCGGTGGCCAAAGGATGTCAGGGCCGTTTGCAGTATCGAACTGTTCAGGTCGTAGCCCTGGGCCTCGGCCAGCAGGCGCAAAATCACCAGGCGGCGATCTTCCTGTATATGGGTTTCAAAGCTCATCGTGTGGCTCCTCTGCCAACGCCTGTACGGCTTCTACGGTGGCGCATACCATCAGCGACAGAATGGCATCGCAGGTCAACCCGCGCTGGCGCAGGTCAATGGCCAGCTCGGATATCACCAGCTGTATATCCATTTCCATCAGCGTTTATCCCGGTTGGTGAGCAAATACGAATGGATCAAGCCCAGGGTTTTGTTCATGTGGTGCAACTCCCCTTGCATGGTTTTTTGGCATTCCGACACCTCGGTGATGCGCTTGTGCAGTACCGCCAGATCCTCCTCATCAGGCATATGCTTGATGGCCTCCTCCAGCTTGGTGACCCGGTTATCGATATGGGCCAGGGTGGTGCCCACCTGCCCTATGGCCTCGCGGCCCACCTTGTCGCGGCTGCTGATCCAGGTGTACAGCCCGATAAACAAGTTGATCGCCGTGGTCACCAGCATCCAGATGGTGTACAGGGTTTGCAGCTCCAGATTCATCAAGGCCTTCCTTTGTCGTGGTAGCCCTGGCATTCGGTGCAGCGCACCGCTGTGGGCGCTATGGCAATACGCTGTGGGTTGATCGGGTCGCGGCAATCCAGGCACAGGCGCACACCCTTTACCCGCAGCGGTGTTTCAGTGCTGTTCACCGGGCGGGCCTGTTGCAACGCCTGGTCGCGCTGCCACTGCTCCAGCTCGCTGGCGGCATCAGTCAGGTCGGCCATTTACAACTCCCTGTCAATAAACTGTTGCAACGCAAACAAGCCTTTGAACCAGCCCAGGGCATAGCGCGCCTGGCCCGAGTCGGCAATGATCATGTCGTGGTAAAAGTCGGCACGGTGAGCCAGATAGCTGGCCACCACCTCCGGGTAGGCGGGGTACTTCTCAGCGCTGCGCGCCAGGCGCAGGGTTTCGTCATCCACAAAACCGCTGGCGCTGGCCTTGAGGGTCATTTGCAGCAGGCGCACCATGCTCTTGGGCTGGTGAATGCCCTGCATATCGGCCAGCACTACCGCATCAAAGAGGATCACGCCCAGGGCGGCGGGCAGCTGGTCGCAGCCGTAGCCCTGCCAGTAATCGCTGTGCAGCAGGGCGGTGGCGGTTTCTTCTGTCAGGTCTGTTATTTGCAACAACGGGTAGCGGCGCTTGGCAATGCCAAACCGGGTCTCGCCGCCAGGGTTTTTCAGGCCATCAAGGTAGCCACCCGATCGGCGTATCACATGCCGGGCAACGCTGTCGAATACTTGGGATGGGGATAAAATCGTCATGGCCCCATTGTGGAACCATGACGAAACAGGGCGGGATTAAATCAGTTTATTGTTGCGATCAGGGTGCGCAGGCTGCTGGCGCGCTGCTCGATGGCGGTGCGCACAATGTATAGCAGGCCTACAAACTGATCAACTTGCACAATGTGCATATCGCCCCGGCCATCCCCGGCCATTGCCAGCACCTCCATCCCCTCCAGGGCGTTAACGGCGCGCTCCAGATCATCCAGTGCATCACTTAGGTCCATACGGTCGGGAGTCATTGGGCACCTCCCTGGGCGGCTTGGGCCTCACGGGTAACATTGCGCACCGCGCTGCGGCTGCGCCCCAGGGTGCGGGCAATGGCGTGGGTACCCAATCCTTGTAATTGCAGGGCGAGGATCTGCGTTTTCTCCTCCGCCGATAGCGGCGTGGGGGCCGGCCTGCCTTTGGCTGCGCCTCCTTTCTGGCCCTGCTGGAACAGATGCACCTGGGTTTCCAGCAGCTGGATGTACTTGTCCTTGCTGAGGGTAATGGTGTTGGCCGTGGTGGATGGCAGGACGGGCTGGGAGGTCGAGGTCAAATTGACCTCGACCTCGCGTTGATCTTCAAGCACGTCCAGAACCCATTCGCGAAACCGTTCTGCCAGCGGGGTTTGGCAAAAGAAGCCGATGGCGTAGGTAGCTCGGGGGCTATAGATTCTTACTTCTTTATGTCCCGAGCTGGCACCCAGGTTTACCTCGGCAACACCCGCCTTTTCTATCTCCTGGCGGTGGCGGTTGAAGATCCGATTCACCCCTGTGCGGGGTTCTTTCAAACCGAGGGCAGTGCCGATTTGCTCACCAGAAAGCCATTGGCGGCCATCGTGATCAATAACTTGGACAGGGAAGCCGTGGAAGTCGGCCAGGTGGGTGGATAGGGCTTGTGGATTCATAACGATTCTCCATGTGTGGTTGAGTCGTCTCCACCGGTAGTAATCGGTTAATGGAGACGACGTGTGCAGGGTTACTACCACCGGCCACATGGCAACCGGCCCACCCGAGGGTGGCCCCACACACGCCGCCATAAACTACGCAGGCATAAAAAAAGCGCCTGACTGTGGCAAGGGCGCGTGTGCGCCATGTGCTGATTCGGGGGTAGTAATCCCGGCAGCGGATTTTGCCGCTGCAGGGAAACTATAGGCCCTAGCTCCAAAGATTGTCAACTCGGGTCGCTCCCGGCTGCTTCATAGAGGGTATTCAGTATTTCCCACGCCTCTTTGAAACCGAAAAGGTCGAACGAATTATCCTTGTTCCTTTCGTAAGGCCATTCTTGATATCGAGTAAGCACAGAATTGCCTGACATAAATTGCTCTATGATCTGCAAAGGTTGCGCATCAGAAAAACCAGTATCTGCTGATGCAACGATAGGTTCGTTTTTATCGACTCTAACTGCGATTTTGGACCGGGGGTAATGCTGGGATCCAACCGTTACAAAATAGGAGCCATCTTTCCAAATCCCAACGCTTAAGCCCCCCCTGCTCAGAGCGCACCAATGTGTGTCGTCCATTTCGTCTTTTTTACACTTGGTTGACCAATTGGTGCCATATTTGTCTTTTGTGTATTCAAGCGTGTTTGTGGCTAAGCCCTGAACTTCGCCGCCACCATCTGTGTAGAAGATCCTGTAATTCAAGCCTTTGTAGGTACCTTCTTCTGTTCTATACCTGTAATTTTCACCATATGAGTTGTAGTTGTGCGCCACATGGCACCGTAATCTCCCTCCAAAAATCGCATGCGCTTGTGTGAACAATTCATCCACATCGGTTGTTTGACCGGAAGGCTTGTAATACTCCTCATAGACTGTCTCTGGGCAGAACATCTCCGCAGAGCACACCAGAGGCAGGGTTACTGCACAAGATAAAAGAACTTTGCTAATTCCCATTTGACTCTCCTTGTTGTTTGTTGGAGGCTGGATTCTATCAGGCATCCTCTGGCTGCTCATCAGTACCAGGCCACCACGCCTGGCAGACGCCCGGTGTTAATTTTTTGTCCCTCAGATGAGGAAGCGAAAATTAACCTGGGGCGTTTCGCTATTCCGCCCAGCTTCTATCCAATAAGTTTTCCGCCAGGGTCATGTCCCGTGTGGAGCGCGGTTTGGTTGATGCCTGCCCTGGCAGGGCTGGCAATCCCTGGGTACTACTCAACTGAGTAGTACCTGTGGGCGGCGCCAGATCCTCATCCTCCCAGCAGCCACCATTCAGCCAGGTGCTGGGCATCTTCACATAGGGGTGGTGGTCGCCCATTGCCTGGGCGTAGCGCATGGCCCCGGCGATAATCTCATCGGCGCTGGCGCGCAGGTCTTTGTGCTTGCCGGTAACAATGGCCACAAACTTGCGGCGGGCATCGGCCTTGGCGGTTTTGCGGCCACGGGGGTAGTGGCGCCAGAAGTCTTCGAAGTGATCGTGGGTTTTGCTCATTACCGCCACCTCACAAAGGTACAGTTGGCACTGCGTTCTATTTGGTATCCGGCCTGGGCCAACTCGGCTTCGGTTTCGGGGTTGATGTGCAGGTGTGTAACGTCAACGCCATCGTGCCAGGGCGGGCTGCGCTTTAGATTCTGCTCGGCCAGGCGCTCGATGGCGGCAAGGTCGGCTTGCATTTTGAATTGGCTGGCGGGTGTCATTCATCCTCCAGGAGGCTGTGAATTTGTTCATCGGCCTGTAGCTGCAAAATGCGTATGCCATATTGCAGGGCCGCTGGATCAATACCCGCAAAGGTGGCCGCTACACAACGGCTGTTGTCTGCGGTTTGCACGATGATGGCAACACCCACGGGGCGCAATTTGCCGATTTCTGCCAGCAGCAACTGGACTTCTGTTGGGGCAAAAGCAGCTTCACTGATGTTGTCGGTCGCGCTGGTTACGATTTTAAGGGCCATTGCTATGCCTCCAAGGTTGTCAATGCTGCCTCGTTCTCTTCAAACAAGTCTCTGAGGGGGAATAGTGCTCGGTCTGGCGCTGCAAAGTAGTTTGTCTCCCAAGCTAAAGATCCGTTGACGGAGGCAGTGACTGGGCCAGACAAGGATTTCACCAACCATTCGTAGGTGGTGCCTTCGTGATAGCGCCCATTGGGCATTTGAAAGGTGCGGGGTTTGGCACGATCAACCACCTCGACCAACAACCCATTAAGCCTACGGTTTCCTGTTTTAATGATGGCAATGTCGCCAATTTTGCATTTCATTTGAGCATTTCCTCCAGCGGTAGACGGGGCTGCACCTTGGCCATGTGCAGGGCGCGCTGTTGTCCGATGATTTTATACACCGCCACCACGCTGAGCTTGTACTTGCTGGCCAGCTGCTCGTGGTTATGGCCGGTGAACTCTTGCCACATTTGCATATCCCGCAAGGCGGTGTGCAGCACGTCGCCCTTGGGCAGGTACACCTGGCGGCCGCCAAAATGCACACCCAGGGTAAGCACTGCCCAGCGGGCTATCTCATTGGCGGCGGTTTTGTCTTTACTGATGCCCTGGCGCACGGCGGCGGCGGATAGCACCTCGACAAACTCCGACATCGTTTTGGGCCAGCGGTGGTCATCAATGCTGGCTACCTGGGCGCTGCTCAGATCATTGCCGTGGGTGTCGTCGCCAAAAAAGTCGTGCTGCTCTTCATGCTTTTGGTCACTCATGCGTTGCCTCCATGCGGCGATGCCATTGTTTGAGGCTTTCGATTATGCGGGTTGCCTCGTAGGCGGTTAGCCAGTCGGGGCTGTACTTTCCGACCATGCGGTGGCAATAGCGACCAAGGGCCTGTTCTGATCCATCCTCGGTATAGCCTGCGGTGTGCATGGCAATCCAGAGGGCGCGGATTTTATCGGCCATGCTTTTTTTACCGTGGTCTTTATGCCGCGATGGCGGGCTAACCTTGCGCCGTGCTGCCTGGGTGGCGCGGGGTTTCCAGCCCTTGTCCTTGAGGGCTTTTACTACCAGTCCCAGCTGCCGTTCTGTCATCGCTCCACAGCTGGTTTTACCGGTCAGCTCCTTCAGCATGTGACGATAGGTATCGTCATCCAGTGCCAGGTCTTTTTTGGCGATGTGGATTTGCGCGATGAGCTTTTGGGGCTTGGTTTTCATGGCTGTTGCCGTGCTTCCGTTAGTGCCGCAGTGGTTTGATGGTTTGCATCAGGGCTTCTTCTGGCAACCACCAGTAGGGGGTTTCGGTGTCCAACGGCTCGCCGGTGATTTCGTCCTTCCACACGCCGTTGCACCAGGTGTGGATAGAGCCCACCAAAAAGTACTGGCCGCTGTCTTGCTCAACTTCGGCGGCTATTACTGCGCTGGTGGGCACCAGGGGCTGCTGGGTGTGGGGGCGCCAGGTGAGGGGCAAGGGGGTTGATGTGTTCATTGGTTGGCTCCTGTTTTTGCATCCAGGCCCAACTGGCCCATGAGTTGCGGCATGGCCATGCGGCGCAGCCCGGCTACTTGTTGCAGGCTGGTCATGGCGCGGTCGTAGAGGTTGCGGCAGGTCTCTTCCACTTCATCTTCATCAACGGCAATGAAGTACCCCTGGCTGGGGCAGGCGCATACAGGTATGCCGTTTTTGCGCAGCTCTACCACCAGGTGGCGAATGTGCCGCTCAACAGACGGGGTGCAGGCTTCGCCGGTGAGGGCCTGGGCAAGCTGTTTTACGGTGGCACCACGGGCCTTGCCCCTGTGCTTGTGCATCAATTGGCCGACCAGTCGGCCCTCGCTGATCAGTGACTCTTTAACGGGTTTCATGGTGTTTCTCCCGAGAGGGTTTTATCGTCAACAAGGGTAAGGCCCTTGACCTTTTTGAACTGGCGCACCAGGCTGGCGGCTGTGGTAAAGTCGGGCGTATACATCACGGTCTTTGCGTCCAGGCTGGGGAAATGCTCCTTTGCACCTCGCTTGCCAAATTCTTTAATGATCCGGGCCTTCTGTTGTGGCTTCCAGACAGCGCTCTCACGTTTGCGCCACAGCTGCTGTACCAGTGGCCCATAGACAGGGTCTTTACCCTCTAACCACGAACCCTTCCAGATGCCATCGATAAATACGATCAGTGCATCCTGGTTCTCTCTCACCCGCTGCTTCTGTATATCAACGGTGTGCTCACCCAGGGTGAATTTAACGCTGGCAAAATAGCCTTTTAACTTGGCTTCAATATCGGCCCATTGGGCTTTGGTGATATCCATATCACACCTCCTTTTCTACGATCAGCCAGGTGCTGACGTCGCAACGATGAGGGCCAGGCTCGGGCACACGTTCCACATGGCTAAAGCTCTTGCCCAGCAGCTTTACGCCCAGTCGCCTTACAGCCTCGTCGGGGCTGTGGCTGCAGGAACAGCGCTTGCCACGGACAGTGCTGGTGATGTAGCTGCCGCAGCTGTATTTCACGGTGCATTCAATTGGCATCTTTCACCTCCAAAGCCTTTTGCACGTCGTGTCGCACAGCAAAAACGGCCTGGGTCAGATCGCCCAGCTTTGTGTTGTATCCCCAGTCGCCGGGGCTACCGAGAAAGCGCTGCAGGTCGGACAATAGGGTGTCCAGCTTGACGGCTTCTCGCGCGCTCAGTGGTGTGCCGCACAATGGCAAGTCGTTAAATTTGCTCATCCGTGAATCCCCTTCGCACTTACAGCATGTGCAGTAACCACCTTGTAGAAGAGGCCCCCGCAATCCAGGCAAGCGGACATGCTGTCCCACTTACCCTCCGCTGGAGCAGGCGTCTTTTGCTCAACTTTGCAGTGGGGGCAGGCAAAGTTGTGCACCTTCCCTCCGAACTCTTCCCATTGGCGAATGAACTGCTCGTGCTTGACGCGATCGATCACTACAACTTGATTTTTTGGACGACCCATCTCACACCCCCGCAATATCAAGCGGGATAGGCTCAAACCGGTCGGTCATGCCCACGCGCTGGTAAATGCGGATATAGGATTTGCTGCCCACCACCTGGAGGCTGTCGGTAATGGCCTGCATGGCCTGCTGCCATTGGGGGTCGGTAATCGCCAGGCGGCGCAGGCCCAGCACCCGGCTGGTGCTGACGTTACCTGCGTTGTCTACCTGGAAGGCATCGTTGACCAGGGCGCGGATCTCGCTGCGGCTGCCCTCGCTCCAGCGGGTGATGCACTCGCCGATAATCTCTTTGGCAACCTGGAGGCGTTCATCGAATGCGATGTGCTCGGCAATGGCGCGCTGGATCTTGTATTTTCCGTCGTAGCTGGTGAGGGTGACGTTGCCTTTGGTGCCGCCGAGTTTGCAGCCGTATTTTTCGGCAGACAGTTCAACAAAGGCGCCCACATCGGCCATCGCGTGGTATTTAAAATCATGCAGCTGTTGCTGTACTGCCAGGGCTTTTGTCACCAGCTCCTGTACCAGTTGATCACGGAGCAGATCGATTTCGCTGACCAGCTCGGTGGGCACCAGGTGACCCTGGGGGTTTGTCATGTATGGGTTTGTCATGGCGCGCTCCTAGTGGATATGCAGTGAGGTGTTGTAGGGTTCTTCCCACAGCACCAGGCAGTCGTTGAAAACAGCGCGCGTCATCAATACGCCGCGCTGGCTGTCGGGGTTTTGGGCAAAGCCTTTGGCCTTGATTTTTTCGCAGCCCGCCGAGTAATGGACTTTAATCACGGGGGCGCTGTAGCGGCCGATCTCCACCTCTTTGATGGCTATGCCGTAGCCGATCAAGGTATCCAGGGTGCGTTCGGCCACCGTTATGCAGGTGGTAATAAAGTTGTTTTGCTGGTTGGTTTGCAGGCTGCTCATGGGTCACCTCTTGATCTGGCTGTTGGGGCATCCGGCCCGGCAGGCGCGATACAGGCGTACCCGCTGGGGGTTGGTGCTGGCAAAGGGTTGCTTTTGTATGTCCATGCACTTGTTGACGGGGATCTCGCCCATCACCGGGCAGTTGCAGGTTTCTCCCAAAAAGGCGCCGCGCACGGCTTTTTCCACCCGGGCGATATCGCCCTTGTATTTGCCTTGCAGCACCTGGTTAACCACGGCGGGGCTGTAGTTGATCATTTCCGCTACGCGGCCCTGGGTGTGGGCGCGGCATTGGTCGCGCAGGGTGGCCAGCCAGACTGGCTCGTCGAAGTGCTTCATTGGTCACCCCTGTTTTTGTCTGCCTGGCTCCACACGACTTTGTCCAGATTGGGGTCATACAGCTGCTTTACTTTCTGTATCTGAGGCGGGCGTGGGCCGGTGTTTTTACTGCCAATCAGTTTGTATCGCGCACGGGTGCCAGGGCGGCTGGCACGCACCACGGCCAGGTACCCGGCTTGCGCGAGAATCTTGCAATAGTCTTTGGCTGTGCCTTCGGCGATGGGGCACTTTTGGGTGCTGGCGGCGATGGCCAGATCCCGCCAGTCAAACTCCCGCAGGATCTTGATGGTGCGCCACAGCTGCTCGCGGCCGGTGCCCTGTACGGTGGGGGCGCCGGTGCGGGTCAGGCGCGGGGTTTCAACACCGGTGTTGCGCTCAAGGGTGTAGGTCCCTTCCCAGCGAGCGCCATGTAATTCGCCATGCCTGGCGATGGTCACATAGCCACCACGCACCAGGCGTTGCAGGTAGCTTTTAACCGTGCCGTCATTGACGGTTAAGTCCCGATTTATATGGCAGATAAGATCCGCGCTGGTGAAGGATTTCAGCTCGCGCACTGCCCGCCAGATGGCGTCCTGGGTGCCGTAGTGGCCGATGCTGACAGGCTTGCGGCCTTTGCCTTTGGCTGGTTTGGCATCGCTCATGGAAGCCTCCTGTGGGGCGCTTCGCCGGTGTACAGCTCGCGGTTGCCCCAGGCTTTTTTGGTGACGATGGTCCAGTCTTCGCGGCAGGCGGTTTCGCGCACCCTGTCGAGGTTTACGCAGATGCGGCGGACACTGCCACGGGCGATGCGGTGGATCTCAGCCAGCAAGTCTTCGGCGATGTCGGTGCCGCTGGCGTAGATCTTGGCCAGGTGCTGGGCATCCTCCATGCTGGCGGGTTGGGCGGGGACAAAGTCCAGCACCCGGCCGTGAAAGCGCTCCCATTTTTTGAGTTTGACGGGCAGCTTTTCCTCGCCGATAAGCAGCATGCTTGCCTGGCTGCCTTCGTAGATATCGCGGACGATCTCCACCGCTTTTTTATCAACGATGTGATCCATCTCGTCGATGATCAGCGGCCGCTGGCTGAGCACCAGCTGTTCGCTGATCTGGTCTGTCATTTCGTAGATGGTGTGGGCGGGGGCAATGCCCATCTCCTTCAGGATCGAGACCAGCAGGCCCTTCTTGGTCCAGGAGCTTTTGCATTCGATGTAATAGGCCAGCATGGCATTGGCGGCGTAGCAGGCGCTGAACGATTTGCCAAAGCCGCTGGGGGCGTAATACACCACCATGCCGGGCAGGTTGGGCGCCCGGTTGATGGATCGCTCGAGGGCCGATATTGCCAGGCCCACGTTGGTGAGCGGTGCCGTGGTGTTGTAGATCGTGTCATCTGTCATGTATAGTTTCTCCGTTGCTTACGTGGTTTATGCAGCTCGGACTGGCCCTAGTTGGCGCTGGATGCCAGTCCGAAACTTTCCTGCATTCGTCTTTGTGCTTTAAATTCCGCTGTTTCCTGATACCGCTTCCACCATCTGGCGTCGGCTTCGCTGATGTCGTTTCCATCCTCCTGTGCTGTATCAATGGCCTGCCAGCGCGCATATCGCTCGGCGGGGGTTGGCTCGTTTGTGGATTGATCTTTTTGCTGGAACCGCAACATGGCGGCTTCGCTGCGCTGCACCATCTCCGGGTTTTGTTCGAGGGGCTTGTCGATGGGGGCGCGCACGGGGCGCACTACTTTGCTTTCTACCGGGTCGGGCAATTCGGGGCGTGGCAGGGTGCGGGAGATTTCCGCCAGGTCCATGCGGATCTCGGCTTTTGCGGCCTCTTTGGTGGACTTGATAAATTGGCGGCGCGCCCTGTTCCAGGCGCTGCCCGCAGCGGTGTCGCCAAAGCCCAGGGATTCAAGGCAATCGGCGTTGGCGATAAAGCGGCCATCAAGGGTGTAGGCATGCACACGCTCGTGCAGCTGCTCGGGATCAAACCGCACAACAATCTTTTGCCGTGCTTCACCAAATTCTTGCAGCTCGGGGGCGTAGTAGCGGTTGCGGCCTTCGCGGCCCTTGCCGGTTTGCGCACCTGCGGCCAGGGTAAAGGTGCCGTCCTGGGCAACAGTGATGGCCTCTGCCGCCAGCAGCCACAAGCGGCGCTGGGCCTCGGTGGCTTTGCGCACGGGAGCGTTGGCGTAGGATTGGTTAAACACCTGGTCAAAGCTGTGGATGCCCCCTGCCATTTCGGTGCGGCGGTTGGCCTTGGCATTCCAGTGGATGATCTCTTCGTTGAGGGTGGTTAAAAACGTGTCCAGGGGTATGGCGGTCAGGCCGTAGTTCTCGGGCTTGGCCTCCACATTGGGGCCGGTGTAGGCACCGGCAAAGTCGGGGTGCTGATCAACATAGTCGCCCAGGCCGCCCACACCAAAGGTGCGCTCGATGGGCTTGGCCTGGCCGTGGCCTTTGGCCTGGGTGCCTGCTTTGTTGACGCTGGTCCAGTGAACCTTGATGCCCAGCAGGGTGAAGATACCAAGGGGGTCATCCTCTTTCACCTTGAAGCGATAGCGGTTGGGTGTGCCACCGGTCATCCACTTGTTGGCGGCGGCGCGGGTGTTATCGATGGTGACTTCTTCGGGTATGCCGAACTGCTCTACCAGGTCGCCAAATGAGAGGCGTATGGTTTGGGTGTTCTCGGTTTTATCGACCCGGTAGGAGAGGATCTTGCGGCTGTAGATGTCTTGCCAGAACCACGTTTTGGGGCGCTCGATGGTGCCATCAGGGAAGCGCACAAACACGTTGTGCTGGTAGCCGTCGCCGTTGATCCATTGCAGGGCAAACATATTGCGGACGCTGCGCTGGATGGCGGGGTACCGCTTCATTAGGGCGAGTTCGCCCTCGCGTTTGAGTATGCGCACCGTGGCGGGGATGCGCTCGGTGGTCCAGCGATTGATCGTGCGTAGCGATGGGATAAGCCACTGGTGTTCCAGCGCTGCCCGCTGCAGCCGCGAGTAGCAGCTGGCAATGGTGGGGCACTCATTCCGCAGCCAGTCCGCTTTGAAGTGCTCCCAGGCTTCCGGGGTGCATTCGAATCCTTGCTGGTTGCCTTTGCGCTGGGGCAGTAGTGCCGGGAGCCAGTCGGCTTTTTCCACGTGCTTGATCTGCGCAAGCCATCGGTAAACAGTGGCGCGGTCTGTGTTCATCTCATTGGCGACAGCTTTCCATGCTGCGGATTTGCTTATGCCGTTGTCGATCAAGCCAAAGCCAATATTGATGGCGCGCAGGCGGTCTTGGGCGATCGCTTTTACGGTGTCGGTGGCTTGGTCGTAGCAGTGCCAGAGGGAGTCGTGTTTGACGTCAGACTCACTGGTTTTTTGTTCGCCTTTGGCACGGTGGATAGTGATAGCCACGCGGATGTCTTCGGGCAGCTCAGCAACCAGGTAAAGAGCCAGGGGTTTACCTGGATGGGGTACCAGGGTTTCGTTCCAGATTTCGCGCTTTGCCCTTTTGTGGATCCCTGGTTTGGATTTTCCTGTGGCTTGAGCCACTTCGGTCAGGGTGGTGTATTTTTCGTTATTGGGATCCATGTTACTTCCTTGCCTCCAGATACTTTTTGAGGGCTGTTTTCTGTTTTCTCAGATCCGCTTCCATGCGCTCGATCCGGCCAAACTCGGCGAGCAGTGCGTCCTCTCCTACCAGCACCTGGCAACCTCTGGCTTTGCTCAGCAGGTTGGTGAGGCCGTAGGAGCCTGTAGCCTGTTCAAAGGCTGCGGCATAACGGTAAGGGAAGTTGTGGTCGCCTCGGCTTTCGGCTGTGTAGGCATCCAGCATGTATTTGCTGATTTCCCTGCCGGTAAGGCGGGACATTTCCGCAGCTACATGGTGGCGGTCGGCATCGCTGTGCTTGAGTGCGTCCGAGAGAGCTTCGCGAAGCGGAACATCGAGATCGAGATTCCCTGCCGTTGCGGGCCGTGGGGTGGGGATGTCAAACAGGTCTAGGGTGAGAGTGTCTCGGGCGCGAATCATGTCTATCGGCCCCCTATTTGATTTACATTGCGGGTAGTGGAGCCTGTAGTACACTTACAGGCTCTAGCTTTCTTCTTGTTGTGAGTGGGCGCCCCGCCAATGCCGCGCAGTGGTCGACGGTGGTCATAGCGACTTGGCCAGATGGCTTGAGGTTCTACTCCTATTGCGGATGCAATCAGTCTCTCTGCATTGGGGTATGGCTTTCTGAGGGCTACGCTCAGCGTTGTGCCATTAAGGCCGTGATGCAGAGATAGTTTGCGCAGGGACCACCCGGCTTTCTCCAGGGCCGACTTTATATCGGCAGAATGCCAATCTTCTGGAGTTTGATTTTCCTTTGACGTTGTCGCTTTCATGGGTCGTTTTGCACACTGTTTTTTCGTCATGTAGGCATAAGGTATACCTCATATACAGTGTATGTCAACCCAATACAGATCTGTTTACGCTGTCAGCGATAACTATTTTTTGACAGATGCCAGCTTATATGGTGTAAGACTTTGAATGACAACGATAAAATCCAGCGTAAACCGGGTATCACAGAAGTCGCCACGGTTTACGCTGGCGCTGAATACAGCGTAAACCTGATCGACGGACTTCCTGGAAGGCTCAGCTCGGTCCGGACGATGATGGAGATGTCGCAGTCCGGCATGGATCAGACCTTGGGGCTGGGCAAGAACTCATGGCAACGCTATGAAAACGGCAAGAATGTGCCAGGCAGCCAGGTTATAGCCACGCTGGTAGGCAGGGGGTTTAACGCCAACTGGATACTGACAGGAAAGGGTGATCTTAAGATTGGGCAAAGTGAGCAGGCCGAGGCATATGACGATTTTTTCTATGTGCCAAAGATGGTGCCCGTGGTGGTGTCAACCGGGCACGGATCCGCAGAGGATGTTGTAATTGACCAGCAGTACCACGCGTTTCGTAAGGATTGGCTGGCATCCAAGGGCCTGACACCGCGCAGCTTGGCCATCGTTGAGGGCAGAGGGGATTCGATGGAGCCAACCATTGCTAACGGCTCCACACTTCTCGTTGATACCAGCATCATCACATTCAACCAAGAGGGTATATATGTGGTGCGGCTCGATGGCCACCTTTACGCCAAGCGCCTCCAGCGTGGCCAGGCTGGCGCCATCCTCGTCATCAGCGACAACCCCTTTTATAAGGAGATCGAGATTGACCCCTCTAATTGCGAGGATTTTCAGATCAAAGGCAAAGTCGTTTGGTTGGGGCGCGATATCTGATGTCGCGTTACTGTTGGCGCAACACTTCCGCATGGTCTTTTTTGGTATTTTTGTCGCAACGAGGATTTAATTTTTAAGGGCTGTTAAATCTTCGTTAACCCTTTGTAATACCGATTTTTTCCCGCGAGTTTTTATGTGTTCCCGTGTATTCCCGCTTATCGCATACCTGGTGTCCCCTTACATCCCCAGTTCGAGCGACAGCATATTGGACAAGGAGCGCAGCGACGCAGCCCCAAGGGGTGATTCCATCCCCAAGGCTGGAAGTATCAATCTCTCCGGGGCGCCATCGTGAGCTTACCGCCCGGGGAACAAACCGAGCCGATTCAACAGGGTTGAGCGACCACGATGTAATCATGGCCGTGGCGCAGCCCCTGTTCCCGCTCCATTAACATCAGTGCCCGATTGCGCAGCTGAGCAATGTGGCTGTGCAGGGAAACCGCCAACTCCCGATTGGCAATTTTACCTGCGGCCTCGGAACACAAATCCAGTTGGCTATTGATAAACCGCTCACCGTAGCGGATTGGCACACGCTGAACGTTAACGATGCGGAACCCGGACAGGGTCAATTGGCGCAACACCCATTCCAGGGGATATTCCCGGTAGGGCCTGTCACCGGCAAGCAGCAGGCATGCATCCCGCAGACGGCCAATATCACAGACCATACGACCGGCGGCACTCTCGGGGATATAAGGGATATAGGGTTCGACGCCCACCACATACAGCCGGGTTCCCACCAGCGGTCTGAGCCGGGGGAAAAGCTGGTCCTGCCAGTAGGGAGCAAAACCATCGATGGCGCCCAACAGGTAGTCTGCCAGCACCGTATCGTAGCGCTCACCCTCAAGTAATTCAGGGTCGAGCCAGTTGCCCACCACCACGCGATCCTGGGCTCTTTCCCTGCCGCCAATGACGACCTGAACATTCGCCGCCATCCGGGCGGAAGCAGTTATTGCGGTCCAGCGATCCGCTGGCAAAGACAGAAGCCAGCGCATGGAGGCCGGGCCACTGCCTGCATCCAGCACTGATCCCCAGGGTATTGCACCCTGGAGTTCAGTTATTCTGTCGTAGAGGGACATAGTCACAGGGGTATAGTCACAGGTTAAAAGCTGACTTTTACACCAGCACTCAGATTGCGCCCCGGCAGCGGCACCACATTGGCCAGAAAGGAGGTATGGTTCCAGACTTCCTCATCCAACAGATTGGTGCCCCGCAGGAACAGGGTATAGCGCTCATCACCGCCGAGCTGATAGCTCAGGGTCATGTTCAGCATGTTGTACCCGTCGGTGTCTTCCTCGTACTCGGCCACCTGGCTTTGGCTGGCCACCCGGTAGTATTCCAGCTCACCATTGATAACGTCATAACTGGCGTTGACCCTCGCCCCCATCCGAACCGGGGAGATACGGGGCAGATTGCCACCTTCATCAAACTTCGCCCGGACACTGTCCCCGAACAGGGTCACCGCCCACTGCTGCGAAGGCTGATAGGTTGCTTCCGCTTCCAGGCCTGCGAAGGTCGCATCCTGCTGGGTGTATTTGATCAGGCGGAAATCCTCGTAACGGTCCAGGGTGCGGGCATAGATATAATCGTCGATCTGGTTGTGGAACGCCCCCAGGCTGAAGGTCAGGTCACCCTCGGTCTTGCGCAGCCTGATCTCCACATTACGGGAGGTTTCCCTGTTGATATCCGCATTGTTAGCTGCGCCACCACAGGTCAGCGGATGACGTACCAGACCACATTCGTAAGTGTTTGTGGCCAAATGTATGCCCCGCGCATAGAGCTCCTGGGGCTGTGCCAGCCGCTGGGAACGGGCTGCCGAGAAAGTGAGACTGTACTGCGGCATAAACGACCAGATAGCCGCGCCGGAAACAGATGTTGCGTGATCGTCGATGGCTGGACGATTGCGCGGGTCGTTAACCGGTTTGAGATCCTGGCGTTCGTGACGGGCACCCAGTTCCAGATGCCAGCGATCACTCAGCTCCAGATGTTCCACCAGGAAGATGGCCATATTTTCAGATTCTGTGGTGGGGATAAACGCTTCCCGCCCAACGGCGCCAAAATCCGTGTTGGCATACTGGAAGCCGAGCACACCACTCCAGCCCGCCAGGGGCACATGCTGGATTTCGACCCGGCCTTCGTAGCCCTTATTGGTAAAGGTGGTACCGATCTCACCATCCTCGATTTCGTGGTGGCGATAATCGGTGTGACTGCCCCGCAGGCGGATTCGCTCGACCCCGGCAAAAGGATTGTTGAACTCACCCCGCAAATCGACGCGGCGGCTCACCAGGTCCACAAAAGGTACCTCGTGATGTTCGTGATCATGGTCATGGTCATGATCGCTATCGTGATCATGACTGCCGCAATGCAGTGCACTACCGTGGGGATGACAGCTTTCATATTCGTGATCATGTCCTGGCAGGCCATACTCATCGTGGCGGTAGGAATAGGCCAAACCTAAATAGCTGTCGTCACCGATCCAGGAAGCGCCGCCACTGTAATTGCGGCTGTCGGCCCAGGTGCCATCCACCCGCGATTCATCCCAGTTGGGCACCTTGTAGTCATCCGCTTCCCGGTGACTGCCTTCCAGGTGAAACACCAGGTTATCCGTAGCCCGACCGGTGAGGCTGAATGCCCCTGCGCGCTCGTCCGCCGCCGTATTGCCCCGCAGTGCGACAAAACCTTCGACAGCACCTTCCGGCATGGCGGTGGGAATCTTCCCGTCGATGATGTTGACCACGCCGCCGATAGCACCGCCGCCATAAAACAGGGTGGCAGGCCCCCGCAACACCTCCACCCTGTGGGCCAGCAGCGGGTCTGCGCTAATGGCATGATCCGGGGAGATTCCCGAGGCATCGAAAATCGAGGCGCCATCCGCAAGAATGGTTACCCGCGGAGCGGTCTGGCCGCGAATCACCGGGCGGCTGGCACCGCCACCAAAGGTGTCCGAATGGACACCGGTCTGTCCCGCCAGTGCATCGCCCAGGGTTGCAGCGCCCTGCTCAAACAACTGACGACCGTCGACAATACTGAAAGGTGAGGCAATTTTACTGGCACTCTCCCTTACCCCCAACGCCCGCACCTCAACTTCATGGAGAGTACGGTCATCTTGACCAGCACCTGCATCGGCCACGCCCCAGGCCGGCAGTGTAGCCAATGAGGTTCCCAGGATCAGCCGAATGGTGGCGGACAGTGGACTGTGTTTGTAACTCATATCATTTCCTCTTCATTTTTAATTGCTGAAAACACGAAAGCGGCATTACAAGATAGGATGTTACATCATATCCTTTTATTGGCAAATAAAATGTTATCTTGTAACATCTTGTTGGCCGCCTGTAACGTTAGCAATCACACATTTATATACACGTCTGCCCGGCAACCTTCTTGCCTGGCAGAAAATTGAGGAGGACATATGCTAGCCCGAGTGGAATTGGAATCATTACCTGCCAATGACTATTGGCAAACCTTTGATGATCCTTTTGATCAATGGGGAGAACAGCCATGAATGCTCTCCAGCCAGCACTGGCCCCAAACAATACTGGCCCGCGCCTGTGCACCGGTGTGTCGCCAGCCATTCTGGCGAAGATTTATGACAATGCCGTCAACCTGTGTATATGGGAACGGGAGTGCGATCCCGCCATCAACCACTACGCCAGGCTTGTGGGAGAAAAAGGGGTATTGCGTGACATCAGGCGATCCCTTCGCCCTGCTGACGCGCGCCAATTGCTGGATGGCGCGCTGCCGGACATGGCGGGTAAAGTGCTTATTTGTCAAGACATCCTGTTACTGGTGGATCTTTTCAGTACACTGTTTGAGCTGGAAAAAGTCGGATTAAGGATAGCGGTCCTGTCAGCGGCCATGTGTCCGCGCTTTCATACGGATCATGTACCCTGCCGTCTGGTATGCACCTACGGTAATCCGGGGACACAGTGGCTGCCTGAAGAGGCGCTTGACCGCAGTAAACTCGGGATTGGCAGCGTCGGCCGGGATGATGCCGAATCCGGCATCTACGACCAGGAGTCCTCAATCCGGCAGCTCGCCGCAGGGCATGTGGGTCTGCTCAAAGGAGAGGTCTGGGAGGGAGTACTCCGGTATCGTACACCGCTCTCCCCACATCGCAGCTCCGGATTTCCGGCTGCTGCTCACCCTGGACTTCGCCTGAAAACCCGTAAAAGAGGCAGCTAATTATGAAACACCTGATGGCAATATACCTGCTTGTCACACCCCTGTTTGCCAGCCTGGCGATGGCTGACAGTGCTGGTGCTCACGACCATCATCATGACCATCATGACCATCATGACCATCATGACCATCAGGGACACGGACAGCAGCCCCATGTCCACGGCTTGGGGCGTCTCAATCTGGTTCTTGAGGACGACCTGTTACTGGTTGAATTTATCAGCCCCGCCATCAATGTTCTGGGATTTGAGCATCGCCCGCAAAGTGACGAGGAGTTAGGCAAACTGGCCGATGTCATTGCCATTTTTGAGGGTGCTGATGGTATCATCCAGCCCGCAGGAGGCGGCTGTCACCGTACAGAAACGTCACTGGTGGAGGGTCTGGAACCTGCACAGGAAAACGGGAACACTGGTCCAGCCCATTTTGATGTAGTGGTAATGCTCACCTACCAGTGCGCAAGGGCGGAGAGGCTTAAACACATCGATATCAGCGCTTTTCACCACTTTGCCGGGCTCGAAAAAATTACCGTGCAATGGGTGGTAAATGCTTCCCAGGGGCAACAAACTGTCACTGCATCAGATCACCGGTTAAGGATATTGTGAATGGCGAAAATGCCTGTTTCAAAAGCGCTCCGCAAGGCTGAAACCACCTGCCAGGAAATGGGCGTAAAACTCACGGCCAAGCGCAAGAATGTCCTTGCCACCCTGCTGCGCTCCGAGATACCCCTCTCCGCTTATGAAATTGCCGAGCAGTACCGTCTGGACTTTGACGAAGTGATCCCCCCCATGTCGGTATACCGGATGCTCGATTTCATGATCGTGGAAAATCTGGCCCACAAGCTCAATTCCAATAACAAGTATATCGCCTGCGCCCATATCACCTGTGACCACAAGCATGAGACACCGGAATTCCTGATCTGCGACAGCTGCCACAAAGTCAGTGAAATAGGTATCCGCACGGAGACCATTCAGGCCCTGCGGGACAGTGTTGAATCGGCGAATTTTTACCTCAGCAGCCCGCAACTGGAACTCCATGGCATTTGCGGGCGGTGTAAAACGGCAAACGGGTAATCCTGCTGGTTTACCCTTTCATGGCAAGTACAGGACAACACCCCTGGTCAGAATATTGATCCGAGTCCCTTGAAAGCTTTTCCCCTTTTTCACGGCTCATCCATATAGGGCTGAATAACTTCTGCCGTCATACGGTAAGCCGCCGTAGCCAATTCATTTTCGGTGACTGTGGTTTCCATTTCCCCACTGATCCAGAAAGGCTGATAAATGTCAGCCAGGTCGAGGCCACGGGGATAATCCACCAGCACAATCTGATTTGGGGGCGGCGGTGGCAAATGAATACAGGCGCCAAAATAGGGCACAAGAAAGAATTGGGTAACTTTTTGATTCTCGCCATGCTCGAGGGGGACGATAAAACCCGGCATTCTGATATACCTGCCGTGGTACTCGGCTATGATTCTGGTGGAAGTCAGCGCCTGCCGGTAACGGCTGTCACTGGCCTGCTCTATTGCTCCCCTGATCTGGTTGGCAATCAGGTCCTGGGGAGATCCGTCGGAGATATCATCCAGATACTCAGGGGGATTGAGCAGCGCCTGCAAGTCGTCTTCAGGAATCAGGTCCGTCCATTGGATGGTTGTAAACTTGCCGCTTGACTGGCCCAGGCACTGCATGCTGACAACCAGCGGGAGCAGCAAAACCAGCAATCGCCGGGATAACACAATTGTCATTGATTTCAACCCTCAGGGCTTTTTGCCACCGCCAATCTATGGCGAGCACCACGGCGGACTTGTGTGGCAAAAAAAGCTATGTTATATCATTCAATCATTATCGCCAATTCATAAACCTGATTCATAAACCTGATTCATAAACGAAAAGACGCTTCCATGAAGCCAGCACCTGCCCAGCAACTGACAATGGAGAAGGATTCCTCAGGAATCGCCATTGAAATATCGCGACTGTGCTTTGCCTATCCGGGCAAGCAACAGCCTGCGATTCTGGATATTCCCGACTGGCAAGTGCCGGTCGGCAGCCGCTTATTTATCCACGGCCCCTCAGGCTCAGGCAAATCCACCCTGCTCAATCTGCTGGGGGGTATCCTGAGGCCAACAGCGGGGCGGATCAACCTGCTGGGGCAGCCGTTTTCCGCCATGGGGGGTCGCCAGCGGGATCGCTTTCGCGCCCGCCATATCGGCATGGTATTCCAGCAATTCAATCTGGTCCCCTACCTGAGCATTGCCGACAACCTCTATCTTGCCGGGCACTTTGCAGGCACCGCCAGAAAGACCGTAAAGGAAAGGGCGGAAAGACTTTTCGCAGGCCTGCAAATGGACAGCTCACTGTTTTCCCGCCGTGCCGGGCAGCTCAGCGTCGGGCAACAGCAGCGGGTCGCCATCGCCAGGGCGCTGGTGAACCAGCCCGAAATCCTTATCGTGGATGAACCCACCTCAGCCCTTGACAGGGATGCCAGCCAGGGTTTTATGGACCTGCTGTTCGCTATCCTTGGGGACACCCCCGCCACCCTGCTGTTCGTCAGCCACGACCGCAGTCTGGCAGGCCCGTTTTCCCGGGTGCTGGATCTTCGCCAACTCAACCGGGCGGAGCATTCCTGAGATGTTGGTGACTGTCGCGACCAAAAGCCTTGCCAACCGTGCAGCCACCGCCATGCTGACCATTCTGGCCATTGCCATCAGCGTCTCCATACTGCTCAGTGTCGATCTGCTGCGGCGCGAAGCGCGGGAAAGCTTCGCCAGGACTGTCTCTGGCGTGGATCTGATTGTCGGGGCACGCACCGGCCAGTTGAATCTGCTGCTTTACTCAGTATTCCGCGTTGGCCAGCCCACCAACAATATTGCCTGGAAAAGCTATCAGGAATTCAGCGCACACCCGCAAGTCGCCTGGACCATTCCCCTGTCCCTGGGCGATTCCCACCGCAGCTACCCGGTACTGGGCACCAGCGAGGCGTATTTCGAACATTTGCGCTACGGTCAGCGGCAATCCCTGGCGTTCCGGGAAGGTCGCCAGTTTGAAGATACCCTGGAAGCGGTAGTGGGTGCCGAGGTGGCAAGCAAGCTGGGCTACAGTGTCGGTGACAGGATCGTGCTGGCCCACGGCCTGCGGGACGTGGCATTCAGTCAGCACGGGGAGAATCCCTTCACCATCAGCGGCATTCTCCAGGCCACGGGAACCCCTGTGGACCAGACCGTACATGTCAGTCTCGCCGGTCTGGAGGCTATCCACCACAATTGGGTTAACGGGGTCAGATTGCCCGGTGCCAGCGCTGGCAGACAGGGAATGGACAGCAAGGATGCGGCACCCCAGAACATTACCGCCTTTATGGTGGGCCTCAAATCCAGGGTGTCCACTTTTGCCGTACAGCATCAGGTGAATAATTATTCGGGCGAACCCCTGCTCGCCATCCTGCCCGGTGTTGCCCTGTCGGAGCTTTGGCAGATGCTCTCCATGTTCGAACGGATCCTGTGGCTGCTGTCCGTTCTGGTGCTGGCGGCGGCGCTGGTGGGAATGGTCACCATGCTGCTTGCCGCCATGCGGGAACGGCGCAGGGAAATGGCGGTGCTGCGGGCCATTGGCGCCGGGCCAGGCTTTTTGCTGCTGCTGATCCTGTGGGAAGCACTGTTGCTCGCCATCGCAGGCCTGGGTCTCGCCCTGCTGTGCCTGTGGCTCAGCGGATTGTTTTTGCGGGACAGAATCAGTGAACGATTCGGCCTTTTTCTCGATTTCAATTTGTTTGTCCCCGACACCCTGTGGTTGATCCTTGGCGTCGTCGCAGCAACATTGGTCTGCGCCCTGATTCCCGCCTTCAGCGCCTATCGCGCATCCCTGCACGACAAGCTGTCTGCCGGTAATTGAACCCTCTATGGCAATCCGTCTGAAGATGTCCCCAAAAGAACCGGGAGAATCTGGCCTGACCAGCCCTGAGAGCACAGACACCCAAAGACGGATTCGAGAGATTGGGTTATCCTCGCCCTTCACCCGAGCCAATACCTCTAACAAACCATGCCACCAGTGCACCGCCAAACCACCATCCGCAAGTTGCTCTGCCTGACACTGACCTGGCTGGCACTTGTGGTCAGCGGTTGTGATTCGTCCCCGCCTGGTGCCGCTATCGAAAACAACCTGGCGAAACAGGCTTTATCCCAAACGCCTGTAGCCAGGTCATCAACCATTAATTCAGCAACCTCCACCCCCTTCCCGCTCTCCCACAACCAGCAACAACTCGATCTAACAGGCCCACAGGCTTGTAGTGGCTGCCACGCCGATCAGGTCAATGAGTGGTCTGCCAGTCACCACGCCCACGCCAACAGACCGATTTCTGTTGAGCTGGACCGGACCGCCTTTACCCCCAAACGCAGTCTGCAGGAATCCGGCGTTACCTACGAGATGGAGGAGCAGGACGGTGCATTTCTAATCCGCACGGTAAAAGAAGACGGCAGCTCCCAGGAATTTCCACTGGTGGGTGTTATCGGTCACACCCCCGTGCGCCAGTACCTGGCTCTGCTGCCGGGCAATAAGTTGCAGACCATCAGCGCCACCTATGATGTGGCGCAGGATCGCTGGATCGATGTGTTTGCCGGTGAAAACCGCCAGCCTGGAGAGTGGGGCCACTGGACCGGCCAGGGCATGAACTGGAATGCCAACTGCGCCTGGTGCCATACCACTGAATACCGCAAGAATTTTGACTTTGACAACAATGCCTACAACTCCAGCTGGGTTCAGCAGGGTATCAGCTGTGCTTCCTGCCACAATGGTCTGGAAAGCCATGTGGAATCTGCCAGGGCAGGGGCAAACATGGAATTGCCAACAACCCTGTCAGCGCAGCAAACCCTTGAAACCTGCGTTGGCTGCCACTCCCGCCGCGATCAAATGACCGCAGATGGCTTCAAGCCCGGCGACCGCTACAACGATCACTTCAACCTGTCGCTGCCGGACCAGCCCGGCCTCTACTACCCGGATGGCCAGATCCGCGATGAAGTGTTTGTCTACGGCTCCTTTGCCATGAGCAAGATGCACGGCGCGGGGGTCACCTGCGTCAATTGCCACAACCCCCACAGCCTGAAAACCATTCTGCCCGTGGATGACAACAGCCTGTGCCAGAGCTGCCACCAGGCGGGCGCCATGGATGCGCCACTGATCGACCCGGTGGCCCACAGCTTTCATCCCGAGGGCAGCGCGGGCAACCAGTGTGTCAATTGCCATATGCCGAAAACGACTTACATGCAGGCGGATCCCCGCGCCGATCACGGCTTTTTGCTGCCCGACCCGTTGATGATGGAAAAACTCGGCATTCCCAATGCCTGCAGCAACTGCCACAGCGATCAAAGCCTAGATTGGGCGGTGCAATGGGGCGAACGACGCCACGGCGCCAAACTGGCCAACAGCTCCCAGCGTCAACGCGCACTGGCGATCGATGCCGCCTATAAAAACCAGCCCGAGGGGCTGCCACTATTGCTGGCCTTACTGGAGGGTGAAACCATCCCCGCCTGGCGCGCCACCTATATTGGCCTGCTTACCATTTACCCGCCCAATGACAACGCCCTCGCGGCTATACGCAGCGGCCTCGGGGATGACAGCCCGCTGGTGCGCAGCCGCAGCGCCGCAGCCCTTGCCATGGAGGAAAATCCCCAGGTTGCCATGGATATGCTCGGCGACGACAGCCTGACCGTGCGCATCGCTGCCAGCCTTGGCCTGGCGGCGCGGGGCATTGCCGTACCGTCGGCAGGCAATAGCCCTGCCAATGCAGAATTGCAGCACTATCTGGCATTCCACCGGGATCGCCCGCAAAGCCTGTTTGTGCTCGCCACTCAGGTGGCGCAGCAAGGCAAGCACAGCGAAGTGCTGCGCCATATTCGCCGTGCCATCAACCTCGACAGCCGCAACCCCGATATCTATCACCAGAGCGCCATTTTGCTCAGCGCTGCCGGACTTGCCAGCGAGGCGAAAAAAACCCTGCTGGATGGCTGGCAACTGTTTCCCGACAGCGCCGTGCTGCCCTACTCCCTGGGCTTGCTGGCGGGCGAAGCGGGCGATATGGAAGCAGCCATTCGCTACCTGCAAAAAACCGTGGCGCTGGACCCCGCTTTCCAGCGCGCCTGGTACAACCTGTCACTGGCCTACAGCCGCACGGGCCGCGCCCGGGAGGCCCAGGAGGCGATGGCGCGGGCCAACAGCGGGCCGTAACACAACCCCGTTCACACCGCTCAAGTACAGGTCACAACAGGGATGTAGCAACACCGCCGTCGATCACCAGGCTCTGCCCTGTGACATAGTTGGCAAATTCGCTACAGAACAGCGCCACAAAGGCGCCGAAATCATCGGCGTTGCCAAAGCGACCGGCGGGGATCTTCATCCACTGGACGGCCTTGTCCATTTCTTCCTCAAGGGTGGTGCTATTCTCCTCGGCCTTGGCCTGGTACACGGCATGGATGCCGTCGGTGTGGTGCATCACCGGCAGCAGGTTGTTGATGGTCACATTGCGCGCCGCCACCGCCTTGCTCACCGCAACGCTGTAATTCACCAGGGCTGCCCTGGGTGCGCCGGAGAGGATACGCAGTTCATGGGGGTATTTCACTGCGCCGCTGGCAATATTGACGATACGGCCCCAGCCCCGCTCCGCCATACCATCGATGGTGGCCTCGATAAATTGCACCGGGGACAGCAAGCCGGTGTCCAGGGACTGGCGCCAGTGATCCATGGTGATGGTGCGACGATCCGGGGTCATGGGGGGTGGCGAGCAGGTTCCCACCAAAATATCAGGAGCCGGGCATGCGGCAAGCACCAGCTTGCGCCCCTCGTCAGTACTCTGGTCCGCAACCACAGGAATGACAGGCACTCCTGTCTCCCGGACGATTTCGTCACAGGTCTGCATCAGACGGGCTTCGCCCCGTGCCGAAATAAACAGCTCCACCCCTTCCCGTGCAAGGGCGAAAGCGCTGGCCTTGCCAAGCCCGGCGCTACCGCCATTGACGATCGCCTTGCGGCCGCGAATACCAAGATCCATTGATCAGCCCCCCTGATTGCCAATTTGCAGTCAGCATAGACCTTCAGGAAGCGGGTATCACTGACAATCGCACCTCCGCTACTGGACACTGCCTGCCCAACCGGTATCCATGGCAGCATTATTAAGTAATTGTCTTATTCCAGCGCTATCAACGCGCATTGGCCATTGAACAGGTTAACCCACTGCCGTTATAGTTGGCCTCGCCGGTCTGAGCAGACTAGGGTTCAATTCCCATAAAAATAACCCCCAGGAGTTACCATGAGCATCGAAAGCAACAAGCAACTGATTGAAAAATATTTTGAAACCATCAACCGTGGCGACGAGCAGGAAATCCTTGCCCTGCTGTCCGACGATTTTTTGTTTGAATCCATGCTGCAAGCCCCCAAGCAGTTCAATTTCAAATGGGGCCGGGAACCCTTTGCAGCGGCGCCGAAAAATATGTCAGCCATGATGAACAAGCCCATCCGCATATGGATCGAAAGCATGATTGGCGAAGGGGATAAAGTCGCAGTGGAAGCCAAATCCTATGGCGAGATGAAAAGCGGCAAGCTCTACGAAAATGTCTACCACTTTCTGTTCACTGTGCGCGACGGCAAGATCTGCAACGCCCGGGAATACAGCTGCAGTTATACCGCCAACGACTGCTTTGGCGGCTTCAGCGACGGCAGTTTTGATTCTTGATGGCCGCCACAGGGTCTGAGTGGATGATGGTTTGGGGCAAGCGCTGAGTTATCAAACATGTCACTGTGTTGATCTCCGGCCATAACAGCCAGCATCCAACCAGCCTGCAAGACCCGCCTGCAACCCTGTTGCAGGTTACAATCGCGGCGCCAATAACCATCACCCAGAATGAGGTCAAACCATGAATCTTGCGGGTAAAGTCGCCATCGTTACAGGATCATCCGCCGGGATCGGCGCCGCCATTGCCAGAAATCTCAGCGAAGCGGGCGCCAAACTGGTGCTCACCGCCCGTCGCGAAGACCGCCTCAAAGACATGCAGGCCTCCCTGCCCACCGAATCCACCATCCTCGCCGCCGATATCGGCGCACCGGAGGTGGCCGATCAGCTGCTGGCTCTGGCCAGGGAGCGCTTTGGACGTGCGGATATCCTGGTGAACAATGCCGGCATCCTCTCCACCAATCCCATCGACCTGATTGATATCGAGCTGATGGCGAAGATGATTCAGGTGAATTTTGAGGCGGTGATGCGCCTGTCCTACACCTTTGGCCGCGCTTTCAAAGCCCAGGGTGAAGGCGCCATTATCAATGTCAGCAGCATTGGCGGTTCCCTCAACGTACCGACCTGGGGGGTGTACTGCGCGGTCAAGGCGGCGGTGGAAACCTTCTCTGAATCCCTGCGCATCGAACTGGGTTCCAGCGGTGTGAAGGTGGGCATCATCGCCCCTGGCAGCACCAAAACCGAAATTTTCGAAGTACAGCGCGCCCAGGGCGAAAGCCCGGTTGAGCAGGAAATTGATTACCTGGAAGCCGAAGATATCGCCCGCGCCGTGCGCTTTATGCTGGAGCAGCCAAAACACGCGAACATTACACGCTTGCACCTGTACGCCTCTGGTGAGATTGCCTGATCTGCTGTTTTGATCCGGTGTGGGGCAGGGATTGGGTTATATGACAGAAAAGACGTTTCTCTCGCCAAGACCCATCTGTTGATCTCTCAGACAGGCCGGGCCTCCACCACGCTGTACATGGACGGCGTGGGATCACAGCGAATCACCTCAAACCCCGCGCGCCTGAGCAGTTCCGTGTGTTCGGCAAGGCTGCGCTCGCGCCCCCCTGTGGTCACCATCATGGCAATATCCAGCGCCCAGCCCAGGTGGGGGGTACAGTCGTCGGGCAGCACGGTTTCGATAATGGCTACCCGACCACCGGGGCGAATGGCCTTGCGGATGGTGCTGAGAATGGCCACACCATCATCGTCCTGCCAGTCGTGCAGGATGAGTTTGAGCAGGTAGAGATCCCCCTCAGGCACTGCCTTGAAAAAATCGCCGCCCACCGCTGTGAGACGATTGGCAAATGGTGCGCTTTGCCAGGTTTTTTTGCCCGCCTCCACCGTATCCGGCAGATCAAACACTATGCCCTGTGCCTGCGGATATTGCTCCAGCAACTTGCCCACAAGACTTGCGTGGCTGCCACCGATATCCACCACCTGTTCAAACTGGCCAAAATCGTGACTCAATACCGCCTGCTCCGTGGCGCGGGTGGTGGCGGTCATGGCGGTGGCGAAAATGTCGCGGCGCTCCGGATTGCGGTCGAGGTATTGCAGCCAGTCCATGCCGTGCTGGATATCGAAGGCGGAGCCGCCGGTGCGCACAGCCTCTTCCAGGGATGACCAGGCGAGGAAATTCTGCCCACCGAGGGACGTGTCAATCAATTGGGCAATGCCTGAAGGGTGATCGCTGTGCAGCATCCGGGAATAATCGGTTGACAGGTAGCGCCCGTCTTCACGCCGCTGGAAAATTCCTGCGCTGGACAGTGCATTGAGAATGCGCCGCAGGTGACCGCTGTCCACGCCAATCTCCCCGGCAAGCTCTTCGGCATTTTTCGGCGTTTCTGCAATGTGTTCCGGAAGTTTGAGGCGCACAGTCAGCCACAGGGTGGGGCCAAGCCAGAAGCCCATAATGGTATTCATAAAAAAAACGGCGGGGTCTGTGCTGTATCGACTGTTCATGCTGTTGCTATCCCTTTGTGTATTTTACTTATTGTGTTTGGGTGAAGCTGGTCACTGATGACTCACCACTGCTGCAGATTGCAGTTGCCGGGTGATCAAACTATTATCGGGGCATGTTTTCATCAGAGCATGTTTTGTAGCACCATTTGCCGCTGAATACCACTTCGATAGCGCTGAATACCACTTCGATAGATAGTTTCGATAATCATAAGATGCCGCCCCACAGGAGTAGCCCAATGACCTGGCTTGCCGTTAACACCCAACCTTCATCCACCGACCTTGATGCCCTGCTTGCCTTGAACCCTGAAGCAGGCAAAACCCTCAAGGATTTTCTCGCCATTGCCGCGCAGGTAAATGATCAGGCACTGTTGGAGCTGTGCCGCCTGCGCATGGCGCAGTTGTTCAACTGCCGCGCGGCCCTAGCCCGCGCTGACCAGGCATTGCTGGCACGGCTCGATAACTGGCACAAATCCACGGATTTTTCTGACGCCGAGCGCGCGGCGCTGGATTTTACCGAGCTGTTTATCGTCGCCGCCAAAAATATCAACCCTGTGCAGCGCGCCAATCTGGCCAAAGCCCTGGGAGTGGCCGAACCCTCCACCTTTGTCTATGGCCTGTATATCAACGAGGCCATGCTGCGCTTCCTGGCCTTTTTTGCTGTGGAAACCCCCTACCCATCGGGCCAGCAGGCCGAGACTATTGCCGTAGGGGAAAAATCAGACCGCAAGTTTATTGAGTGGGTGGATGGCGAATCCTCCCAGACCGACCCGACCCTGCTGGCGGCCTATTACGCCTTCAACCGCGCCACCTGCTCACTGCATGGCATCGACGAACTGACCGATGAGATTGTGCGCCTGCGCAGTGCTGAATACCACGACTGCAAGTTTTGCCAGAGTGTGCGACGTATTGTCGACAACCCGGACGGCGCCGGTGACATGATGAACGAAGTTCTCAATTATCAGACCAGCACCGTACTCACGGACCGGCAAAAAACGGCCCTGCAAATTCTCGACACATTTCTGGTATCACCCGCTGTGGTGAGCGACGACCTGAAACAAAAAATTCTTCAGCACTTCACTCCGGCACAACTGATGGAGCTGTTGATGAAAGAAATGTTCTGGATGTCCAACAAGCCGATGATTTCCCTGGGCACCGATCCGGGGGCGGTATCGACATCCACATTCACACCCTTTGAATACGATACAGAAGGCAATTTTGTTCTGCTGACCGGTTGAACGACGCATACCACTTTAACAACGCAATCCATTTAAAAGGACAGAAACATGACAACACGAGTCGTACTGCTGGGGCTTAACGCCCTGATGTTTATTGTGTTCGGCATGGGCTTTATCTTTGCACCGGCGACGGTGACGCCGATGTTTCTCGGTGTGCCCGCCCCCGCTGGCGATCTGCTGGTGGATATGCGCGCCACCTACGGCGGATTGTCCCTGGCTGTTGGACTGTTTATGGCGTACTGCCTTTATCGCCGCGAGCACCTGTACCAGGGTTTGCTGGTGTCCTTTCTTGTCTATATCGCGCTGTTTGCCGCCCGCGCCATTGCCATTGTTGCGGAGGCGAGCGTCGGCCAACCCATGTACCAGTCGCTGATTCTTGAAGTGGTAATGATGATCGTTTTTGGCTGGTTGTTTTTTTCCAATAAAAAAACCTGACCCTCTGCATCAACTCTGCGGGTCAAAGGCAGGCAGTGTCGGCGACAATTTTCTGACGCACCAGCAGCCAGTAATCGTTCATCAACTGGAGCAAGGCGCTGACAACAGGGCTTTGCTTGCTGTTGCCTGCCACTGCCAGACGGTCGAGTTCAGCACACCCCATGGCGGCATATTCCCAATCGATAATCACAATGCCAGTGTCATTTTCAATGATATTGGCGGGCGTCAGATCGTGGTGGGTTAACTGCGGTCGCCAACTGTTTTTCTGCCAGTCGGCAATGGGACTGCGCCAGCACTGCAATGCTGTGACAAGTTCTGCGGGAATAGTGTGACCGTTGCCCTGCAACTGCTGGTGGTAGTGATCGAGATGGGCGAGATAATCAAAGGCAGGCAGTGCCACGGATAAACCGCTGTAACAATTTATCAATGCCGACAACCGTTGGCGTGATGATGGACGCTCAAAATCCTCCTCGCTCCATACCCGCCCATCAATATAACGGCTCACCATAAAACCCGCTGCGGGATCGTTGTACCACAGGGTTGGGGCAATGCCTGCCGCTACCACCGCCAGCAAAATGTTGTGCTCACGCTGGCGATCAATGCCCAGTTTTTCACCATCCGCACAATTAAGCCTCAGCACCGCTGGACCGCAATCGGTTTCCAGCAGCCAGCTGTGATTGGTTTTTCCACCAGATATCCGTTTTGCAATGACGGGCTTTGACGCGGGAGCGGGCGACCAGCGGCGCCAGCTATCCAGCGCCGCAGTCAGACGGCTTTCTGCAGCCAGGGGGCTTTCCATCGGCCCGCTGTCAGGCAACGGCCAGCTGACCTTGTCGCTCATGGGCTCGCCACTTGAAATAGCCAAAAATCACGATTACCACATAGGCCGCAAACAGCAGGCTGCTTAAGTGGAGGCCGCGATCGAAGTACATAAAAACACAGATAAAATCGATCACGATCCAGTACAGCCAGTTTTCCAGAATTTTCTTTGCCACCATCCAGGTGGTGACCACGCTGGCCCAGGTGGTAAAGGAATCCACATAGGGCCACTCGGCGCTGGTGCCATTTTTAAGCAAATATCCTGATATCAGGCTGACCACCAGTACAGCGCCGATGGTCAGCAGGTGATTTTTCAGGGGCCAGCGCCGGATGGCAATGCCGTGGTGCTGTTCGCCGCCCCGGCGCCACTGCCACCAGCCGTACACTGCCATGGCCATGTAATAGACGTTGAGCACAGATTCCATCAACAGGCTGACATTCCACAGCAACACGGTGTAGATGGCGGTGCTGACAAAAGCACAGTACCAGCACCAGATACTCTCGCGCATGGCCAGCAGCAGATAGGCAATGGCCAGGGCGACCGCCAATCCCTCCCATGGTGAGAGCCGGGCAATTCCCTCTGCTATGCCTTGCAGCGCGGCGTCCAATCAGATCGCCTCGTAACCCGGTAAAAACTTTGCGACAAAAACGCCCTTGCCGTGGGTATCGTGGCTCCAGCGCATCATCTCTCCCAGGGTTTTCAGCACCTGCTCATACTCGCCGGTGAGGATCGTACAGGTGGGAAATGTCTGGAATTTTACCGTCGCGGTTTCCTGCAGGCGCTCAAGGAAGGCAACAATCACCGGCAGATAATCATCCTGTAGTGGATAAAGTGTAATTTCGGCGCTCAGCATCATATTGGTGGCTCCTGATGTCTGTGGATACTAAAAGTTGTAGGTGGCAGTAAGGCCAAAGGTACGCGGGTCCCCCAGCTGGATATAGGCCTGATCATCCTCGTAAAAATCCCGGGGATCATTGGCAAAGTAGAAGCCGCGCACAGCGTAGTCCTTGTCGGTGAGGTTGCGCCCCCAGAGTTTGAAATGCAGGTTATTGATGGTGTAGCCCAGGCTGGCATGAACCAGATTGTACGCTGAGGATTGCTGGTCGTGACTGTCGGAAAAATAAAAGCTGTCGCGGCCTTCCACATCAAGGCGGGCGCTCAGATTATCGAGTATCGCCCACTGGGCGCCAATGCTGTACTGATAGCTCGGCGCATGGCCCTGATCGCGGCCGCTTTTGTCCAGCAGCATATCGTCATCGAGGATAAAAAAGTCTTCGATTTCCGTATCCAGATAACCGGCGCTGGCAAACAGCTCAAGGCTTGGCGTTACGGCCAGCTGCGTTTCAATTTCAACACCACGGTTTTTACCGGAGGAGCCGTTATCGATATAACCGACAAACAGCGGCCCCTCGTTGTACCAGCCCTTTAGCTGAACATCGTCGCGCTCCATATAAAACGCAGCGGCGCGCACCTGCCAGCGGCCTTCGAGGTACGTCCCTTTGTAGCCGACTTCCATATTGTTGGCGGTTTCAGTGTCGAATTCGAGGCGATCATTGAGGAAGCCAATAATGCTGTCGTCAAAATTGTTTTTTTGCGCCTGGCCCAGGGCTTCGCCATTCACGCCCCCCGCCTTGAATCCCCGGGAAACAAGGCCGTACAGCACCGTTGCATCATCAAGCTGGTATTCCAGGCTCATTTCGCCACCCCAAAGGGTTTCAGCAGGTTTGGCATTGACGGCGCGGCTGTCGCGGTATTTACCCTCAAAGTCTTCCACCCTGCCGCCGACAGTGAGGGTGAGCCTGTCACTCAGTGGTGCGGAAAGCTGGCCGTAAAGGGCCAGGTGACGGCTGTCGTATTGACTGTCAAAACCGCTTTGCTCGTAGAGATCCCAGTCAAAAAAATCGCGCTTGAGATCTTCTTTTTTATCGTAGTAATAGACCCCTGCAACCCAGTCGAGAGTATCGAGGAGTTTGCCCGCTTCGTCCGACACCAGACGCATATCCAGCTGCACGGCATCGCGGCTGCGGCGATAATTGTCGGCGCTGGAATACCACCAGTCAAAACCCCACAGATCGCTGTCACAGGCGAGGCCATCGCAAATGGCCGTATTGGTCCAGTCCTCGTCGAAACCGTATTGCATGGTGGAATGTTCAAAGGCAAGGGTAGAGGTGAGTGTGAAATAGTCACTGCCTGTCCAGTTGCCGGTGATACCCAGCGCGAGGGTTTCCTGCTCATCACGGCCCGGTTCGTCGGAGAGTGTTTTGCGATTGTTGTCGAGGGAAAAATTGTCGTAACCGTTGTCGACATCCACATAAAACAGTGTGGTATCGACAGTGAAATCGTCGCTGGCCAGCCAGCGCAATTTGCCCCGGGCTGTCAGTTCATCCCGCTCGGCGGTGTCGTCACGGCCGAGAAATTCATTGTCGATAAAGCCGTCGCTGCCATATCGCTGTACCGCCAAGCGGCCCAGCAGATTATCGGCAAGCGCACCATTGACCACAGCGCCCAACTCACGGCCGTTGTAATTGCTGACGCCGCCAGTCACCAGGCCTTCAAAATCCGCTGTCGGCGCTTTTGATACGATATTCACCATCCCGGCGAGGCCATAGGCACCAAAGCGGGTGCCCTGGGGACCGCGCAATACCTCCACCTGCTCCACATCAAACAGGGTGCTGGCATTGCCCACCCCGGTAAAATTCATATTGTCGATGGTCAGGCCCACAGAGGGATTTATCGGATCGACAAACTGGCTGCGCTCGCCAATACCGCGAATCTGCAAATAGCGCCCGCGGGATGCACCAGCGGCGAAATTCACATTGGGGGCAAGATTGAGCACTTCTTCGAGGTGCTGGGCAGCACGGGCTGAAATGGCGCGGGCATCCACCACGGTGATGCTGGAGGGATACAGGGCGGCGGGCGCCTGGCGGAAATCCGCAGTGACACGAATTTCTTCAATAGCGGCGCCATGGGCCAGGGTTGCGGCACAGAGCAACGGGGCCAGGGAGATTGCGAGACGTTTTTTGTTGAAACGGGATTGACTGGAAAAATTCATTGTGAGCCTCCAAAACAGACAGTCAGGGAGACCCGGTATGCGCGCTTGGAAGGCTGTAGCAGAAGAGCACCTATCCCTACGCCGGCATTAACCGGATCAGGTTCAAAGGGTTCATCCTGGCGGATATCTCAGACCTGTAACGGCCACCCCTAAGGTTTTGTCGCAGCGAGCGACGGCGGCATTGTAGCGGAGGGCAATGGCGGGGAACAAGGGCTTGATACAAATAGGACCTGTGCTGTGGACATCAAACCGGGCAGACCTGAATCCCTGACTCCACGCAAGGGACACCAATCCCCTGCGTGAAACAGAAACCAAACCACCTCTGAAAACTGTCTACTGCCAACTGCAAACTGATGACTACACACTCACCAAACCAGCGGCAACGAATCCATGGCAATCACTCCACCCAGGCGGGTCAGGATTTTCGCATCCGGCGCAAGACGGAACGGCGGTAATGCCTTGAGCAGTTCTTCCATGGCGACATGCAGCTCGCGGCGGGCGAGGCGCAAACCCACGCAGTTGTGAATGCCGGAACCAAATGCCAGGTGACGGGGCTTGCGGTCAAAGCGCACCTCGGTGGGGTTGTCGAACACTTCAGGGTCAGTACTGCCGAGGGTGGTGGACATAATAATCCTGTCGCCGGGCATCAGCTGCACACCGCCGATCTTGACGGGCTTGATACAGGTGCGGCCAGTGGCGACTGCAGAATAGGCGCGGAGCAGTTCTTCAACCGCATAGGGAATTTGATCGGGATTTTCCCGCAGGTACTGCTGATGCTCGGGGTGGGTGGCCAGGTGGCGGAACTGCCAGCCAAGGTTGGTGGTGAGGGTATCCAGGCCGCCAAGATAGAGGTTGAAACAGAGGCCGAATATCTCGTCATCGGTGGCTGGACGACCATTGACCATGGAGTGGGTCAGAGTACTGATCAGATCGTCTTTGGGTTCTTTGCGACGGCTTTCCACCGTGGTCATGATGTAGTGTTTTACCGCCGCAGTGGCTGCGGCAATACTGCTGATATCAGGGTTGTGCAGCAGGTCATCTTCCCAGGCGAGGAACTGTTCCACTTCGTCGATGGGCAGCCCGAAGAGCTCAAGAAACACGGCAATGGGGAAACGTGCGGCAAAGGCGCTGATAAACTCGCAACCGTTACCGTCCGTGAACTGGTCGATATAGTAGCGGGCGTGGAAGCGCACCCGGTCGTTCATTTCCGCAACGCGCCTGGGGGTAAACAGCGGCTGCATCAGGGCCCGGTAATCAGTGTGCATGGGAAGATCTGCTTCCACCGGGATCACGTTCCAGTTTTCGCCCATCAGGGTGGCGAAGGGGGCAAAGTCCTTGCTGGAAAAATTCTCGGTATCGAGATAGATCTCCGTCAGGTCGTCGGCGCGGCGAAACACCCAGGCGGGGGCTACACCGGACCAGGCATCTGGCGCATAGTAGGCGCGGGGCGCCTTGTGCATTTCGGGAATCAGGCTGGTGAAGGGATTGTCCCAGGTTTCAGCGCCCAGACGCAGCGGAAAGGACATGACCAGCTCCTTCGGCACATGGGCGGGCAGTTCGCCGGAAAAGGTTTGCAGCATGGTGAAAAATCTCCCTGTTTAATTGTCATTTATGTGAGTTTAAGGCTGACCGGAAAATAGCCCTAAAGGGGCTGGCAGTCAATTGGCACAAGTGCCTTATTGTCCACAGTCAACTCGATGTTCTCTAACTTGAAGAGCATCCGTTTCCAGCCTACCATGACTGACACTTTATTAGTTATTTGTATGCAACCCATAAGTCAGAACCATCTTATAAGGAGTAACCCATGAGCCTCACCGGCAAACGCATCGTTATCACCGGAGCCGCTGGCGGCCTCGGTAAAATCGTCACCGCCATTGCCCAACAAGAGGGCGCCACGCCAATCCTGGTAGATCTGGCCTTTGCCGACGATTTTGCCCCCGGCCCGGAAAAGTTTGCCTTCGACCTGACGGACGCAACCACCACTGCCCGACAGGTGGAAAAAATGGGCCGCATCGATGGCCTGTTCAATCTTGCCGGCGGTTTTCATATGGGTGCCTCCCACGATCTGGAAGATCCGGGCTGGGATGCCATGTTCACACTCAATGTCACCACCCTGCGCAGTATGGTGGCCGCCGTGGTGCCGGTGATGCTAAAGCAGGGCCATGGCGCCATAGTCAATGTGGGCGCCCTTGGCGCCCTCCAGGGCCAGGCGAACCTCGGCGCCTACTGTGCAGCCAAAAGCGTGGTGATGCGCCTCACCGAAAGCCTCTCCGCCGAATTGCGCAACAAGGGCATCAACGTCAACGCCGTGCTGCCCAGCATTATCGACACACCCGCCAACCGCAAGGATATGCCCGATGCCGATCCAGCCCTGTGGGTGGCAACCCAGGATCTGGCCAATGTGATTTGCTTTTTGGCCTCCGATGAAGCCCGTGCCATCCATGGGGCGCTGGTGCCGGTGCGGGGGCTGTCTTAACGGGAGAGGGCCTATATGGGATGGGAGATGGGAGACAGATAATGAATAACTTGCATGGCCTCCACGCAGTGGTAACCGGTGGTGCCAGCGGTATTGGCCGAGCCACCGCCATTGCCCTGCGGGATGCCGGTTGCCGCGTCACCGCCACGGGATTGACCGCTGCCGAAATGGTAGCCGGGCGTGAGGATGCAGCCATGGCGGATATCGCCCTGGTGAAACTCGATGTGGGTGACAGCGATCAGGTGAAGGCCTTTTTTGCCGGACTCCAGCAGCTGGATTTTCTTGTCAACTGTGCCGGGGTTGGCCGCAGCGGCGATGATTTCAGCGAAGAAGGCTTTATGAACACCGTGGATATCAACCTGCACGGCACCATGCGCTGCTGTTATGAGGCAAAACCGCTGCTGGCCAGGCAGGGGGGCGCCATTGTCAACTTGGCCTCGGTGATGAGCTTTTTTGGCAGCGGCACCGGCCCGGCCTACGCCGCCAGCAAGGGCGCCGTGGCGCAGTTCACCAAGTCCCTGGCGGTGGGCTGGAGTATGGAAGGCATTCGCACCAACGCCGTGGCGCCAGGCTGGATTGAAACCCCCATGACCACGGGCCTGCGGGGCGACGATGAATACCGCGCACGGGTACTGGCGCGCTCCCCCATGGGGCGCTGGGGCAAACCGGAGGAAATCGCCGCCGCTATTGTATTCCTGGCGTCACCGGCAGCCAGTTTTGTCAATGGCGTGATACTGCCCGTGGATGGCGGCTATATGGTGACGGGGATTTAACCGCCTGTTAGGTCTTGCTGACCGCAGCGGGAATATCCACATACCCCCGGCGCTTGTGAAAGCGCCATCTGCCCTCCTCCCGCACCAGCTGATCGCGGTGGCGACCCATCATCGTCACCAGCGGTCGGTCTTTTTCGCTGCGGTCGATCACCGTCCACATCACTTCTGAGGTGGCGCGATCATCAGTGTCGAAGGTGATACGGGGGCTGCTGATAATGTGATAACTCTTGCCGACCTGGTCACCGAGCATTTTTGTCATCATGGCGCAGATTGCTTGCGGTCCCTTCGCGACACCCAATGGGCCAAGCTGGATTTCGCCGTCGCGGGCAAACAGGGCGGCGTAATCATCAAACAAACCAGCGTCGAGAAAACAGCCGTAATCAATAAATAACTGCTGTATTTCCAGGATATCCTCAACCCGTTGCAAGCGTTGTTCCAGTGTATGGCTCATGTTCAATGCTCCGCAGCTGTGGCATACCGTGCCTGCAGTTGTGCCTTCACCACTTTTTGCAGGCCTTCGTTGCGGGGCAGGCGGTCAATAATTTCGAGGCGCTCGGGGATTTTTTGGCGCATCAGGTTTTTCGCAGCAAGGTGATTGACCATGTCATCAAACGACAGGGAATTTGCACCCTCCTCCAGCTCAACCACGGCACACACCAGTTCGCCGCGCTCGGCATCCGGCAGGCCTATCACCGCCACATCGCGAACGTTGGGATGATCCAGCAGCAGCTCCTCAATCTCCCGCGCCGAGATATTCTCGCCCTTGCGGATGATGATGTCCTTGATACGTCCGGTGACACACAGATGGCCATCGGCGCGCATCATGCCCACATCGCCGGTGTGCAGAAAACCCTCGGCGTCAAAAGTGTCCGCCGTCTGTTGCGGGTCGAGATAGCCTTTGCAGACATTGGGTCCGCGCAGCAGGATTTCGCCGCTCTGGCCGGACGGCACTGGCATACCGGCGCCATCAACAATGCGCACCTCCAGCCCCGCCATGGGCATTCCGTCGCTATGGGTGAGCTGATCATCGCTGCCGTAGCGACTGTTGTTGGCGGAGATCGGCGCCTCGGTCATGCCGTAGGCGTGGACGATGGTTGTGCCCAGCCGGGTACGCACCTGCGCAAACAATCCGGCGGGCTTGGCGGCACCGCCACCGGCGAGCACGGTCATGGTGGGGATCAGGGGTGTTTCACCGGTTTTTGCCTGTTCTGCCAGCAGCATCTGGTAGTGGGCGGTGCTGCCCCCGCCGAGGGTCACGCCGTAGCGGCGAAATGCCGTCACCACCGTAGCGGGGATATATTTGTCCACCAGCACCACGGCAATACCCGCCATCAGCGCCATCGCGCAGTACAGGGTGCCGCCAATATGGCCGATGGGATAACCGATGCTGCCCACATCCGCCGCGGTGACATGGAGGGCAACCGCCAGATGACGGCTCCCGGCCATCAATGTCTGGTCGGTATGGCGGGCGCCCTTGGGCTTTGAGGTGGTGCCGGAGGTAAAGTAATACCAGCGCACCGCGTCGTCAGTGCCGGTGTCAGTGCCGGGCTCATACTCCGGCAATGGCCCCTGGGGCGGAGAAGGCGGCAGGGATAGCACCCTGGAGCTTGAACCAGTAATGGCTGGGGCAACTGTCTTTGCCATTGCCAGATGATGTTCATCCGGGGGAACAATTAAAAAGTCGGCGCGGGCCTGTGAGAGGATTTGCGACAGCTCCCGCTCCCGGTAAAGGTGAATCACCGGGGCCTGCACGGCATTGAGTCGCGCCAGGGCAAAAGCCAGCACCACTGCCTCGATACAGGTGGGCAGCTGCCAGGCCACCACGGTGTGAGGGCCAATTCCCTGCCCATACAGCCAGGCGGCCAGATTTTCAGCGCGCTGATGAAACTCCCCAAAACTGATACAGGTATCGGTTGCCGCTTCAATCAGGTATGTACTGTGCGGCGAGATCCGCGCGCGCTGTTCCAGCAGGCCCCACAGGGTATGATCGGAGAGCAAACTCGCACCACTGACACTACTGGTCGCCATCAGCTTTCATCCACCACGGTCATGGGTCCGGTGGGCAAGCCCTCTGCCTCATAGAACTGATTGCTCCACTTGCGCAGGGTGGTGTAAATCTCCACATCGGACTTGGCAAACAGTGGCCGCTGAATAAATTTCTGGTGGCGCCAGATGCGCGCATCCTCTTCGAACAGGCGCTCGGTATCCGCCGCCACATCGTGTACGTACTGGGGCATAACATCAGGTGAGCGGTGATCACGGGGGAAAAAATACGTGACCCGCAGATCGGTGCGCTCATCGTCCACAGGGGTGGCCGACAGAATCAGGCGGCGGTTGAAACCGTAGTTGAGGGATTTGTCCTTGCCGCTGCCATGATGATGGAACACAGTGAACGAGAGGCCCACACCCGAGGCCCGGGCGTAATGGGTCAACGCCACCTGGCCGGTCTTGGCGGAGCGAAAGCCGAAGGATGATTTCCAGATGGGGCCACTGCCATCGAAGCCGAGGATAATCGGGTCCACCGGTGCGCCGTGGGTGTATTTGAAGTGGGCGCTGTCCGCCCCGTTTTCGTTGATCATCTGCGGATGGATTTTTTCGTTCGGCTTGTAGACGATGGCGCCGTTGCGGTAGGCCGGATAAAAATCCGCAGGGTCGGCTGGCACCGTATCGTGATCGAACAGATCCGCCAGCCAGCCCTCCCGGGGCAGCCCACCGGCAGGATCGTGCCAGAGGAAAATGCAATCGTGCTTTTCGATCACGTGCCATTTGCCGAGCTTTTTGTTGACGGTGTAGTCCTCGTAGGGAATTTTGGCATTGGCGCCGCTGCTGTCGAACTGCCAGCCGTGATAGGGGCAGGCGATGCAGTCGTCCACCACCTTGCCACCGTGGCCCAGGTGCGCGCCCATATGGGGGCAGTGGGCATCGAGAATCGACAGCTCACCCGCCAGAGTGCGAAAAGCCACCAGTTCGTGACCAAAGTATTTCAGTGCCTTGACGCCACCGGGGGGGATTTCCTCACTCCAGCCCACCTGGAACCAGCCGGTGGGTTTCATGGATAGATGCTTGATCATCATTCACTCCGGATAATGTGCGAAAAACAGGTAGTCAATGTGCAGTGGCTGGCACGACGATATGGCGGCCGTCCGGCAAACGGGCAGCCAGCGGAAACAGCAGGGCATCCACACCATCCATGGTAGCGGGCCGCGTGGCCAGCACTGTTATCAATTCCGGCCAGAGAGGTATCTTTTGCGGTCGCGTCCGGTGACGGGCGAGCAGTACAAGCCACCAGTGCGCTAGAGTTACTGGCGTCATTACAGACCGGAAAAACCATGTCCTCACCCACCGATATCCGCGCCACTGGCAACAGCACCTACTGGTCGCAATTCACCGACACCTGGACCACCCTGCTCACCTATCGCTACCTGGGCCGGGTCAACCCGGTACTCGACCGGGGTGTGGCGGCAGTCACCATGCCCCTGCGCCACGATATGCGCGACAGCGGGGGAGCCGTACTCGCAGCGCCCCTGGCCATAGCGGCGGCGGAATCGGGGGGCATGCATGACGATCGGTATATTCCCAATCCGGTGACCGCTACTCTCGATATCATCGACGATGCCCGGGGCGTGACGCGGGTGCGGGTACTGCCCGAGACCGTCAAACTCGGTCGCGCCATGGGTTTCAGCCGCTCGCTGGTTGTCGATGACGCCAACCCCGAGCGGGTTATCGCTTTGTCGAGCGGCACTGCCGTGAGCCTCGGCACACCGCCAGAGGGCTACCAGCCAGTGGACAATCCACCCCTGCCCGTGGAAGACAGGGCCGACATGCCACGGCTGCACCAGGTATTCAGCCTTGAGCCGCTTGGCAACGGCGACTGGCAGCTGCCAGCACTGGATACCGCTACAGCGTCCCCCGATGCCGCATTGCATCTCGGACCCCAGCACATTGCCCTCGAAACCGCCGCCAGCGACCTCGCCCACCGGACAGCGGGTGGCTGCCCCATTGCCATTCGCCACTGGCAGGTGATGTTCGTCGCGCGCGGCAAAACCGGTCCATTCCGCACCAGCGGCCAGGTGATTGCTGGCAACGCAGGGCAACTGGCTGTGCGCCTGGCCCTGCTCGACACGGGCAACGACGACCGGATCGTGTCGGTGGCGAGCGCCATCTACCAGCCGGTTTAGCGCCCGCAGCGCCCTGCTTCAGGGCAGGTATGAATCATTGACAGGTCACCATAGCTGACATACAGTCAGCCGACAAACCTTTGGCGAAACCCGCTCTCAGCAGCCCGGCCCGTACCCATGCCAATGCTCCGCATCCCTATCCCAAACCTGGGAGCCGCATCCATAAACAGCCCTGATGTATAGCGCCCTGCAATTCCAGCTGTCACGACTCACCGCTCAGGGTTTTGCCACAGCAGACCTGGTGCGCGGCACCGGCCTTGTCGCCCGTCAGCTGGAAGACCCCTGGCCACACCTCAGGCAGGATCAGTACAGCGCCCTGGTGCTCAATATTTTCCAGTTGACCAGCGATCCCGCCATCGGCATTAACCTCAACCGCGACCTGCGCCTCAGCCACCTGGGCCTGCCCGGCTTTGCCGCCCTCACCAGCCCGACCTTCGCCGCCGCCCGCAAGCTGATCATGCGCTACCGGGTGTTGAAGGACCCGGCCATCTTCCCACTGCACCAGCTCAACCGCGACAGCTGGGCCATGACGCTGCGACCCACCTACCCATTAACAGCTGACATCCAGGTCTTTGCCTTCGAGGGTCACCTGGCGCGAACTCTGAGCTACTGCACAGAACTGACAGGCAACAACGGAGCGCTCATGGCCATTGATTTCAGTTACGCAGCGCCGCCCCACGTCGCTGCCTATCGGGATCTGTTCCCTTGCCAACTGCGCTTCAACCAGCCGGAATGTCGGGTGATCTTTGACCGGGATGTACTGGATGCGCCACTGCCCAATGCCAACGGAGACATGCTTGCGCTCTGTGTGCGGGAATGCGACCTGCGCCTCAGTCAGCTGGAAGCGGCGGAGTCGGTAACGGGCAAGGTCTACCAGGAAATTTACCGCAATCATTCACTGCAAGGGGATTCACTGCTGGGCCTGGGTGATGTGGCGAGCCGTCTGTATATCAGCCCCCGCACCCTGCGCCGCAGACTGCTGGCAGAGCACTCCAGCTTCCAGAAAATCGTCAACGAGGTGCGCCGCGACCTCGCCCTGTATTACCTCGCCCAAACCTCCCTTTCCATCAAGGAAGTGGCCTTCAGTCTCGGCTACAGCACCGTCAACAACTTCCACCGCGCCTTCAAGGAGTGGACTGGCAACCGTATTTCTGACATGCGCCTGTGCGGCTGAAACCTGTTGACTGAACGCTGGGCCGCGCCAGCCCGGTTTTACTCCTGAACTTTTTTCGCCCTGCCAATGGATTCCCGCATCCCCTGGGAAGAAATATCCCGGTGTTCCTGGGTGGAAGTGCTGAGAATATGGGTGTCGAAATGGGCCATCACTGCGTTGCGGAAGCCCTGGATATCCATATGGCGGTTGAGTGAACGCTTCATCATACGGATGCCGATGGGGGGCGCCTGGGCGATGCGGTTGGCCAGGTTTAATGTGAATGCTTCCAGCTCGGCGCGGGGCACCACATGGTTGACCATGCCCCACTCCTTGGCATCAGCGGCGCTGAGTTTTTCGCCGGTATAGAGAAACTCCTTGGCCTTGCGGGTGCCCATGACCCAGGGATGTACCAGCACTTCAACGGACGCAGCGCCGAGGCTGTGCACCACCGGGTCGCTGAAAAAGGCGTCGTCTGCCGCCACCATCAGATCGCACATATTGGCCACCATAAAGCCACCAGCAATGCAGGCGCCCTGCACCTGGGCAATGGTGGGCTTGGGGAAATCGTGGATGCGCAGGGCGTTGCCCAGGTAGTGCTCCGACTCCCACAGCCAGTGCTGCTCGGGGGTGTAGTCGCCGCGGGTAACGACGCCGCCAATCAGGTCGTGACCGGCAGAGAAATGCTTGCCGACACCGCCGATGATCAGCACCCGCACGTTGTCGTCGTGTTTGGCGCGCTCAAGGGCGTCGTCCAGTTCCGCGAGCAGGTTCTCCGATTCGGAATTGGCCTGGTTGGGCCTGTTGTGGAGTACCCGGCAGACATTGCCGATGATTTCGTAGGTGATTTCTGTGTAGTCCATGATTTTTGCGCCCCGAGTATTGAATTTTTGTCGTGACCGCGACTATATCATCCCGCCAATAACTGTCAAGTTGTCAGTTATTGGTGCTATCCTTTAACCGGATCGTGCAGCAGGTGAAGGCCTTGTCCCAACGGCCAAAATGTTTCCCTTTTCAACACATAAAGCCGTTTTTTCCGTAAGTTCTCCACCCTATACTGCTGCGCTATTTACACTGGTGCCCAAGGGCATTGAAGCTGTTGAACCACGGACACCTGTTAATGCCAGAGAAATCAAAAACCCCCGGTCTTTACCGCGAACTGCTGCCCCTCACCCTGGCGGTGATGACCGGCGTGCTGTCCACATCCTTTTCCGCCATTTTCATCAATATCGCCCTGCCGGATGTGATGGCGGATTTCGCTGTCCCCACCAGCACGGTGCACTGGCTGATCACGGCATTTGTCACCTTTGCCACCCTCACCATGCTGATGGCGGGCTGGGCATCCAATCGCGTGGGGCTGCGCGCCCTTTTTCTGGGCAGCCTGTCAGTATTTATTGTCAGCTCCCTGCTGGGGGGCTTTGCCCCCCATATCGAACTGGTCATTACAGCGCGGGCATTGCAGGGTTCCAGCATGGGTTTTATCAGTGTGCTGGCACTGATCACGCTGTTTGCAGCCTTTCCGGTGGAACGCCGCGGTCGCGCTGGCGCCCTGTTCGGCCTAGGCATGGCCCTGGGGCCCACCACCGGGCCGACCCTGTCCGGTTTTATTATCGAATGGTGGGGCTGGCGCAGTGTATTTTTCGCGCCCATCATGCTGGCAATGCTGTCGTTCACCCTGGTCTGGCGGGTAATGCCAAAGATCGACAGTTCCGTCAGTGGCGCGGCAATGGCCGGTCGTTTTGACTGGGGCGGGTTTATCCTGGTGGTGGCCTGTCTGACGGTGCTGTTTGGCGGAGCCAATTATTTGCAACAACAGCAATGGCCATTGCAACCACTGCTTGTCATCGTCACTGTGTTGACAATACTGCTGGTGGCGCTGGTGCGCTATGAATTGCGGCGTCCCCAACCCCTGCTGAGCCTGCACCTGTTCCGCTACCCTGTGTTTACCGCCTCCGCACTCGTCTCGTTTGTTTACGGCATGGGTTTGTGGGGCTCGGGCTATGTGATCGCCCTCTATCTGCAGGACGGCCTTGGACTGAATGCCCTTACCACCGGCCTGGTGATGCTGCCCTCCGGGCTGTTGCTGTGTGTGCTGCTGCCCATAGGTGGAAAACTGGTGGACGATTACCCGCCCCAGTGGGTGGTGACCCTGGGGATCCTGTTTTCCGTGGTGGCCTTTTTGTGCCTGGGGTTTACCGGCGTCTCCACTGCCCTGTGGATTTTCGCCGGGCTGATTGCCGTCAGTCGCGGCCTGGGCATGGGCATCATGATTCCTGGCCTCGATGCCACCGCCACCCGGGGACTGCCCCCGGCGCTGCTGAATGAAGGCATTGCCATGGGCAATTTCCTGCGCCAGCTGGGGGGCGCCATGAGCGCCAATATCCTTATGCTGATCTACGAATGGCGGCTCGCGATCAATTCACCGGCGCCGGATGCGGTCATCACCAGCTACCAGCAAACCGCCATGGCCCTTGGCCTGATTTTCCTGGTGGCGGTGATTCCCGCCCTGAGGATGCGGGTGAGTGCGAAGGGACTGGCCGCTGATACGTCTGAAGTGAAGTCTGAAGTCTGAAAACTGAACTACCAAGGCGCTATCTGGACTTTGCAATGGTTGTTGCGCTGTTTGAGGCCTTCAAAAGCGTGCGGAGCGTCATTCAGGGATACCACATCGGTGATCATCGCCCGTGGTTCTACACGGCCACTGTCGAGGGCGCCGATGGCGAATTCAAACTGGCGCAGGTCGTAGACAAAGGTGAACTTGATGGTCACCTCCTTGATCATCGCCATCATTGGCGTGAACTTGTCCGGTGACCAGCACACCCCCGGTGCCGAAATAAGCCCGTCGCTGCGCACCGCCGAGACCGCCAGATCCAGCGAGCCGGGGACACCGGCGCAATCGATCACAATATCCGCTTCGCCGCCCAGGGCTTCCCCGGTCTGGCTGAACAGGTCGCGTCCCTCCTCAGGAACAATAAAAGCATCGGCGCCCACCGCCCGCGCCATGGCTTCACGGCGGCTGGAAGTGGCGGACACGGCGACGCGGCCCGCACCCGACTGCCTTGCCCAGTAGGCCGCAGCAATGCCGATGGCACCGGCACCGATCACCAGCACCCGGTCACCGGCGCGAATAGCGGACGCCTGCACAGCGCGCAGGGAGACGGCCAAAGGTTCCACCAGTGCCCCGTCGTCAAAACCCAGGGATTTGGGTAATTGCACACACCAGCGCGCATCCGCCAGCACATACTCCGCATAACCACCCCGCACACCAAAGGAGCCATGCATCTGTTTGGTCACGCAGCCCGCAGGCTGGCCCGCCAGGCACGGCTTGCATTTGCCACAGGACAAAAATGGCAGCACCGCAACGCGGTCACCGATTTTTACTCCCTCAGCATGGGCACCCAGAGCGACCACTTCACCGGCAAATTCGTGGCCGGGCACATCACCGGGCTGAAAGCTGAAACTGTGGCTGCCTGCCATATGCAGGTCACTGCCACAAATGCCGCAGCGATGGACACGGATAACTACCTGGCCAGGGCCTGGGGCAGGGTCGGCCACCCTGTCAATGACAAGGGGTTTACCGCTACCCTGAAATACCGCTGCTCTCATCTCTCATCTCTCATTTCCCATCTCCCGGCTCTCATTTCCCATTTCCGCCTAACTGGTGGGCAATTGCTCGACAAATTCCCCGGCATTCCAGCCGCCATCCACCAGATACTCTGAGCCGGAACAGTAACTGGCCTCATCACTGGCGAGGAACAGGCTCATATTGGCAATTTCCATCGGCAGACCGATGCGCTTCAAGGGCACTCCGGCACACATGGCATTTTCTACCTCCGTTGGCTCCGGTGTGGCAGCGCCCACCATGGGGGTAAACACAGCGCCGGGATGCACACTGTTAACTCGGATGTTATGGGCCCCCAGTTCAATGGCAGCGGCCTTGGTCATGCCGCGCACCGCCCATTTGGTGGCGGAGTAAGCCATCAGGCCATTCTTGGAGCGGAAACCTTCAAGGGAGGAAATATTGACGATGGAACCCTTGCCGCGCTTTTTCATGGGCTCGATCACCGCCCGCATACCCAGAAAAGGACCGATCTGGTTGATGGCAATAATGCGCTGAAAATCCGCCAGTGCAGTTTCCTTCACGGAAGCAACATGCAAAATCCCGGCGTTGTTGACCAACACATCGATACCGCCAAAGGTATCCTCCGCAAAACGCGCTATGTCTACCCATTGCTCTTCGCTGGTGACATCGAGGTGACAGTAGCGACAGTTGTCGCCCAGGCTTGCCGCCAGCGCCTGGCCCTGTTCGTCGAGCACATCGCCAATGACCACCTTGGCGCCCTCTTCCACAAAACGCCGCACTGTGGCTTCGCCCATGCCCCGGGAACCGCCGGTGACAATGGCAACCCTGTTTTGTAATCGTCCCATCTTTACTCCCCTTTTAGTGTTATTTGATTCTTAAAGACTTGTTGATCAGTTATTGGGAATACCGGCAAACATCTGCGCCGAAACCGGATCAAGCCACATATATTCCAGGTAGTGACCGAGGGTTTTGCGTTCGTCCAGGTAGAGGAAACTGCTGGGACCGCTGGCGCTTTCAATGGCGACGGGATGGATTTTTTCATCCAGTCCCGAGCGGAAAGCATCCCACTCCTCACGCTCGTGGTGGCGGCAGGCCACATGGTGAAACACCAGGGCGAAGCCGCTGTCGGGCAACACCTCGGCATAAATGCCGCTGCCGTCAGACACCGGCTCAATCAGTTCAATCTGGTTGTGGGCGACGTTCGCAAAGGCCAGTTTGAGCAAATTGGTGACTTGCTTGCCGTTGTGGTACACCTCGCTGGCCACCGCTTCAGGCAGTGTGAGAAATTTGCTGATGCCATACTGTTGGGCGAAGACCTTTTTTGCCTGCTCGATATCGTTGGTGACATAGGCAAACTGGAAAAGGCCGGCAAAATAATGGTTAAAGGCTGAGCTATTCACAGTCTCTTTCCTGTTATTGGTCTCTGAGAAAAGATCCTAAAGTGACTGGATCTTTCTGTACAGGTAAAAACACCCTAGGCAGCCAAGGTCATGGCGCAATAACAACAGGATCAGGTCGATGGATACAAACCTTGCCTGTAAAAAACACCGCCCGGTGAGGAGCGGCGGCAGGAGAAACTGTTCTGACTGTTTCCGGCAGGCTTGCGATCAATCCCGCTTGCCTTCCAGCAGCCCCTTGAGATTGCTGTGCATGATCATTTTTTTGTCGGCATCCGACATGCCGGCAATATCATTGACAAAATCCAGCGGTCGTTTCAGGCCTTCGGGATGGGGCCAGTCGCTGCCAAACAGCACCCTGTTGACGCCCATCAGTTCCGCCACTTTTTCCACCGGATCTTCATAAAAGGGGGCGATAAAAATATGCTCGCGGAAACTTTCAATGGGATCGCGGGCAAAGGTTTGCGGCATTTTCTTGTAGGTGTGCTTGATACGATTGAGCAGCGGTTCCAGCCAGGATGAACCGTTCTCCAGTACCGCGATGCGCACAGAGGGGAAGCGATCAAACACGCCGTGACACAGCAGTGCCGCCAGGGTGTCGGAAATGGCGCGGCCCATCCAGTCGAGCACTTCGTTGAAGGGGTCCTTTTCGAAGGGGCGGAATTCACCCTGACCGCCTTCCGTCCACCAGCGGTAGATTTTGTCGTAGCCGGAATCGGAGACATGGTGAATCACGAAAATACCGGCATCCTCGACGCGCTTCCAGAACGGGTCGAATTCAGGCAGCGCATGGGAGCGACTGCCGCGCAAACCCGCCACCGGTGCGGGGCGTACCAGCACCGAGCGGGCGCCCGCTTCGAGCAGGAAATCCAGTTCCCGGCAGGCTGAATCCACATCCGCCAGGTTGATGGCGCCGGTGGGAAACTGTCGACCATTTTTAAACCCGTACTCATCCGCCACCCACAGGTTGAGGGCGTGGAACAGGGCCTGCATGGTTTCAGGCTTGTGGGCCAGGCGCTCCTCGATTACCGACGCCAGGGTGGGCAGCAAAATGGCCGCGTGGATACCTTCGCGATCCATCATTTGCAGGTGTGCCGCGCCATTGTGAAACTCTGCGCGGGTGGGCACCGGTTTGCCGCCGTATTCGCGCAATGAGAGCCCCTCGGGATTCTTGCCCCGGTACCAGCCTTCGTGGGAGCCGACCTCCGCCACCACGTTGAAACTGGGGTTGGGAATGTAATCGGACAGCACACCGCCCACCGCCAGCTTGGTGCGGCCATTGACTTCCACATACTGGAAGTCCTTTTTGAATTCCTTCGGCAGGTAGCGCAGGAAGGCTTCCGGCGGTTCGTAGTAGTGGTGATCCGCATCGTAGATGGGGTAGTCGATGGCAGTGCTCATAAAAGGCTCCTCGGAAAATCCGCAGATTTGCGTCACGGTTCTACCGTGACGCCTGGCAATTCATTTATCCCGCAAGCGTTGGCCGGGATGGCTGTTCTCACAACGCTTAAACTAACTATTCGTCAGTTATTTGTCAAGCTGTTCACGCCGCTGGGTGTACTGATTACCCGGTCGAGCTACCAAGTCGAGCTACCAGGCCGAACGGTGCTGTCCGCCGTCCACGGCGATCCAGTTGCCGGTAATAAACCCGCCGTACTCTGAACCGAGAAAGGCAATCAGTCCACCCATCTCCTCCGGCCTGCCGAGGCGACCGACGGGGATGCCGAATCTTTCCCGCACCCAGTTTTCCATATTGGCTTCGCCGATGGACAGTTCGCGGGCGAACTTCTGCACCGCTTCGGTGGCGATCCAGCCGGTGCCGAGGGTGTTGACGGTGATGCCGAAAGGGCCGAGGTCGTTGGCGAGGCTCTTGTTGAGCACCACCACCGGCGCGCGGGCGATATTGTGCAGCAGGTGTTCGATTTCCGCCGGTGGTTCCTTGGCGGCGCCGGACCCCACGTTGATGAGGCGCCCCCAGCGCTGCTCCTTCATATGGGGGATCACCGCGCGGGTCAGATAGATCACGCTCATGGTGAGATCCTGAAAGGCCTGCATATAGGCTGCATCGTCGAGGGTGTCGAAGGTGCCCTCCCCGTCCGCGCCGCCATCACCGAGGTGGACGTTGGTGACGACGATATCCGGCGCACCAAAGGTATCCCGGGCAAACTGCACCGCGCGCTCCACATCGTCCCGGTCAGTAAGATTGGCGGCAACGCCCGCCACGGTGCCACCGGCGGCGGTTATTTCTGCCACAGCCTCATCGACGCTGTGCTGGCGACGCCCCACCACGATCACCTTGCAACCCTCGCGGGCAAAAATGTCCGCCGCAGCGCGACCGATGCCACGGGTTCCCCCGGATACAAACGCCACTTTTCCCGCAATTCCCAGATCCATAATTTCTCCGTCGTTAATGTGTGATTAATTCTGCCACCAGTGACGCCGTATCGTGGTCGTCATAGGCGGTGGTAAGACGCAGCAGGTTGACCGTATTGATCTCCCAGCCGTAATTGACCACCGAGGTGGTGAGCCAACCGATATACACACCCCAGATCAGGGTGCGACGGTATTCCGTAAAGGCCTCGCCAAAGGAGGGCGGCTGCGCCACGCCGTAGCGTTCAAGCCGCGACAGGTAGTGGGACAGCAACTCCTGCTCGTGGCGGCGGCGCACATCGATGGGCAGTGCCGTGGTGATCAGGTAATTGACATCGTGCATGCAGTAACCGCGCACCATCAGCTGCCAATCCAGCAGCCCGGCGCTGCCGTCTGGCAGAAAATAGATATTGCCCACATGGCTGTCGCCGTGCAGCAGGGTCTGGGGCAAAGTGGCCTGGTGGCGCTGCATGGCCAGCATGCCCCTCAATAATTGATCGCCACTGCTGCCCATCTTCGCCAGCAACTCGCGCTTGTAGGGGTTGATGTCGATTTCGTGCTGGATGGCGTGGGGCACCTGCAAGGTCATAAAGTCGTTGAGGGTGCCACTCACATGGGTTTCGAGACTGGCCAGATCCCCCTCAAAGCGCGGGCTTTGCCAGTAGCGGGCATGCAGTGCCGCCAGTTCATCGAGGGCGGCGGCCACCTTCTCGACGCTGATGTTGTCGAGGGCATTGGGGAAGCTGGCGCCGCGCAGGGTCAGGTCTTCGAGCACCAGCAAAAAGCGGTGGCTGTTGTGGTCGTAGGCCGCAGCCAGCACCACCGGCGCCTCCACTGGCACCTCGCTGCGCAGCTCACGGTAAAACTTTACCTCATTGGTATAGAGGGGCCAGGGCAGGTGTTCCAGGTCGTAGGCAAGCTTGACAATAACCCGGGTGGGCAGGCCTGCGCCGGTACCGGCCCGATAAGTCAGCTCCAGAAAAGCCCGCGCCGAGGTGGACACCATGCCATCACCGTACTGCATGGCTTTGAGTATCCTGAAGCTGTCGATCACCGCATCGTCGTGGTGCTCGCGCAGCAGCCTATTCAGGGTATCGAGGCTGAGATCCTCAATGCGCAGGGGGATGTCAACGGCCTTAGGTATTTCAATGGTCATAGTTCAACCCTGCCCCGGGTTGGTTTGCGCGAGGATTTTGTCCAGATCCGGCATGGGGGACATGCTCGAGCCACCATCCACCAGCAGGTTGGCGCCGGTGATGTAGTCGGCCTGGCTGGAGGCAAAAAACAGCACGGCTTTGGCGATATCATCCGGCGTGCCCGGACGCGGGATGGGATAGGTGTTGGTGAGCGCCTGGGCGATATCCATGCCGATATTGCCCAGCACCCGGTCGGAGGCCACCAAACCCGGCTCGACGGTATTCACCAGGATATTGTGCTTGCCCATTTCCATGGCCAGCCCCCGGGAAAACTCGTTCATAAAGGCCTTGGTGGACGAATAGCAGATATTGCCGGGCAGGTACTGACGGCCCGCCGAGCCGGATGAGATAAAAATCAGCCGACCCCTGTCCCGCGCCTTTGACAGGTAGGGGGCTGCGTCTTTCGCCAGCCAGAACAGGGAGTGGATATTGCTGTGTATCAGGTCATCGAAATCCCCGTCGTCCATATCCACCACCTCCCCCTGCACCCAGTGGGCGGCGCAGTGGACCACCACATCAATGCCGCCGAAGTGGGCCGCGCCCTGCTCTACCATCTGCTTCATGGCCTGGCGGTCGGCGTTATCCGCCTGCACCAGCAGGGCTTCGCCGCCCCTGGCGCGAATGGCATCAACCGCCTCTTCGCCGTATTTTGCCGTGCGCGCGGCGATGATGAGTTTGGCGCCCAGGGCACTGAAGGCCTCGGCAATGCCGCGGCCCATGCCGCGACCACCACCGGTTACCAGCACAGTCTTGCCGTCAAATGATTCTGTCATCATTGTCTCCTTTATCGTTATCACCTGGCCCTGATCACCCGGCGCTGATTGCTTTACTGGAAAGCTCGTAGAGGAAAGCTCGTAAAGGAAAGCATCGACAGCGAGCGGCACTGCCTATATTATTAACTAACAATCTATCAGCTTTGGTGCCGGTCGTCCACACCCGTTGCCACTGTATTACATGAAAACACTGCCAAGGAAACCCCGCTGATGTCCGAGCACTTTCCCCACCTGTTCAGCCCCTTCCAGTTGGGCAGCCTGACACTCCCCAACCGCGTGGTGATGGCCCCCATGTCCACCAATATGGGCGGACTCGACGGCTCGGTAACACCGGAGCTGGTGGCCTTCTACCGCGCCCGCGCCACGGGTGGCACCGGCATGATCATCGTGGAATTCTGCTGCGTACATCGGCCCACTGGGCGCTCCGAACACCGCCAGTTGAGCCTCGAAAACAGCAGCCAGGTGGACGGCCACAAAACCCTGGTGGATGCCATTGCCAGCGCTGGCGCCGTGCCCTGCCTGCAACTCCAGCACGGCGGCCCCGGCGTCAAGCGCGAGCTGGTGCAGGACGGTGTCGCCGTGGGGCCATGCGATATCGCTTCGCGCCGCGACCCCGACAAGCTCACCGCCCGCGCCCTCAGCCACGACGAGATCGAGCATCTTATCGAGTGCTTCGGCAAAACCGCCGAGCTGGGTGTGGAGGCCGGTTACCAGGCCTTTGAACTGCACGGCGCCCACGGCTACCTGCTCACCACCTTCCTCACCCCCTATTTCAACCAGCGCGACGATGCCTGGGGCGGCGACGAACAGCGCCGCCTGGCCTTTCCCACCCGGGTGATCCAGCGGGTAAAGGCCGCCATTGGCGACCGGCCCCTGATCTATCGCCTGTCGGCGGACGAATTCACCGCGCAGGGACTGAATATCGACGATATGGCGCGCATCGCACCGCAGCTGGCTGCGGCGGGTCTCGACGCCATCCATGTCTCCATCGGCCTCGGCGCCACCAGTTTCGACAAGATCATCGAACCCATGTCGATGCCCGAAGGCTGGCGCCTGCCCTACGCCCGCCGTATCCGCGCGGCCACCCATATCCCGGTGATTTCTGTGGGTCAGATCCGCTGGCCCGCCACGGCGGAAAAAGCCATCGCCGACGGCGACACCGACCTGATCGCCCTCGGTCGCCCGCTGCTGGCGGACCCGGCCTGGGCCGCAAAGGCCAGGCGCGGCGATACGGATCGTATCCGCCCCTGCACCTCCTGCAACTACTGCATCACCATGAGCGCCGGTGAGCACGGCAAAATCGGTTGTGCGGAAAACCCCTTCACTGGCCGCGAATTGATGCCCATACCCGATGCGGGAGCACTGAGGGGCAGCAAGGCGGTGGTGGTAGGCGGCGGTCCCGGCGGTATGGCGGCAGCGCTGATGCTCGACCAGGCCGGATTCAACACCACGCTGATTGAGGCCAGGGACAGCCTCGGCGGCGGCCTGGTGGCCTCTGCCGCACCGCCCTTCAAGGAGAAACTGCAGTGGTACCAGGACTACCTGCAACGCACCCTGGGCAACAGCACTGTGAACGTCACACTCGGCACCAACGCCACCATCGAGCGCTTGTGTGCGGATGAACCCAGGGTAGTGATCCTCGCCCACGGCGGGCGAGCCATTCCCCTGCCCATCGCCGGTATCGACAGCGACCGGGTGGTGGACGCCTACGAAATCCTCATGGGCAGCAATATCCGCTTTCCCGATCCCGAACCCAATCTGCCAGTGATGATCTACGGCGGCGGCGAAACCGGCTGCGAAACCGCCGAGTACCTCGCCGAGCGCGGCTATCAGGTGATACTGGTGAGCCGCTCCCCGGCAAAAAAACTCGCCCGTTCCGCAGAGGCCATTTATCGCATGGTGCTGTTGGAAAGGCTCAACCACAATCCGGCCATCCGCATTATCGACAACAGTGCCATCGACAGTATTGATGACAACGGACTGGTCACCCTCAGGGGTAATGACGGCCAGCAAAGCATGGAAGTATTGCGCCTGCTGATCGCCCAGGGGCGCCGCCCCGACCCGCAACTGGCAGGCGAACTGATGGCCGCAGGCATCCCCCACCTCACCATCGGCGATGCCCGCCAGGGTGGCCGCATCGGAGACGCAGTGCACAACGCCTACAGCGCGGTGGTAACCCTGTGCGCTTCCGGGCGTATTGCAACCCTGGAGCTGGCTTGTTGATAAACACACCGCTGTAACACAGCCAGATCAGCGCCGACAATCTGGCGGCGATCACCGGGGCAGAGCCGCTACGAGCGCCAGCACCGGAATCTGCAGGCAGCTGTAAAAAACTACGAAGTGATCAGCAGCGCTCTTCTGGCCTGTTCAGCTTGTCCAGCAACACGATCTGATGGTTCCAGGGCAATGGTGCAAGCACCCCTTGCACCATTGCCGGGGCAGATCATGCCATGGGAGTCCCGGTCACGATGCAGCTTCGTGGTCGTCGCTTCGGCGAGCATGGTCAGGATCAATTCGATGTCGATCATGTGATCGCGCAGGTTTTCACGCTCCAGCGACTTGACCTGTTTGTAGTCATCCACCTTCAACCCAAAGGCGCTCTGCATGATCTCGTTGGTGAGGATGGCAAATTCCTGGCTGGCCGCAGCGCCCCGGTTTTTCCACTCGTCGGTCAAATCCTGCCGCACCGCGATGCCGCGCAGGCGCTTGTCGATCCACTGCTTCGGGTAACCTTTCTTTCCATACAGCTCCTGCATTCGCCCCATGGCCAGCTCAGGGTTTTCAATTTCATCGAGACGCTCTTTCCCTACCCTGGCAAGCCAGCGCTTGAGTGGCTCCACCTTGGACGAAGGGATAGACTGAATAACGCGAAAAAGGGTTTCGGTATTGGCGCAGTCCGTCAACCGTTGCTTGCCGTCCGGCGCAACCATTTTCAACTGTCCGATTTTCTCGGACACTTCAACATAGCCTTTGGCGGTGAGCTTTTTCTTGAGATCGTTCCAATACTTGCGTGGCCGATCTCCGCCTACCAACGCGGCGATCACGTCAATAATCGAAAACCACCATTCGCCCTCATGGAAAGATTTTCGTATTTCACGTCCTTCAAATAAGGCGAGCTTTTTGCACTTGGTCATTCAAACCGCCTACTGTTTCGATCTGGCGAACTTGTTGAAAACGCCTCGCAATGTCCGGTCATGTCCGGATCAATACTTTGGCAACACTGGCCTGATCCGTTAAAAAACACCTTTCCCTTTTATTTTCAATGGGTTATTTAGCATATTCACGCTTATGGTGGATGCCTGACAATGTCCGGATTATGTCCGGTTGTCATCCGCTAATGTCCGGTCTGTCCGCTGATAAGCCGTGCTCGAGCCCTTCCCTACCCTCAGGAGCAGTCCCGCGTCTTCCAGCTGGACGAGATCGCGCCGGGCTTGCCTTTCACCCACATCCGCCGCAAATCGCTGATGGTATTCACTGGGGCGAATCTGATCTCCCGGCCTGAGTTCATCCAGCAACGCCTGCTGGCGAGAATTCGGCGCCATGAAATCTGACCCCTGGTCTTTGCGACCATGGATGGTCAAGGTCACACCAGAGGCCTTATCTACCCATTTGGGCGGCGGCAGGTTGTAAGCCTGGCAAGCGCTGATGATCAACTGCCCCCCTCGCCCGATACGTTCCATAAGTCCGCGCAAGTAGAGCACATGGGCGATGTCGGGATTGGTCGGCATGGAAGGATGGTTTTTCCTCAGATCCGACGGTTGCAGCCCCTCCGGGAAATGTCCGGAATTCCATATCTCGATTCGATTTGGATAAATGCCTACAGCCACTCCACCGGAAAAACCCGAATAGTCGCGATGGGCGAACGCATTGACCAGTCCTTCCCGCAGCGCCTCAAATGGGTATTCAGCTCTATCGCTTCGGCGCACATCACCAGCCTGGAATCGGGCCTCCACACGTACGTGCTGCTTTAAAAATTCAAAGGCCTGTTCAAACACCCTGACCAGCGGCCCCTGCAACTGACGGTCATCCAGATAGGCATCGCCACCCTTGTCGGAAGCGAAACGTGTTACCCGCACACGGGTTTGCGGATGGCGAAGCGCGGGGTTGTTCGCAAACAACACGTCGGCGGCCTGGGTAAAGCCCTTCGCGGAATAGACGGCCAGCGCTTTCAACACTTCAATAGCGTTGGTGTCGCCGTCAAAGGCGAAGCGCCCCGATTCCAAGGCATGCTCGACTGTGCGGCGAATCTCGTCGTGGTTCAGGTCGCCTTCTTCCATCGCCATTGATGGCCTGCGCTCCCAGCGCTCGGCGGCAACCGACTTTGACTGCACCATTTCACGCAACTTCACAGCATCCACAGTGCGGGTCTGGCTACCTTCGCGCACGAAAACGCTGCCGGCGAATACATAGGGGCGATCCTTGCCCTCCGGCACATCGATGGAAAGAATGGCCTTGCCGTCTTGGTCATCGACATTGACCGTAAACAACGCTTTTGGAGTCACCTTGTCGAGCAAGTAGGCGTGGATCGCCTGAACCTGGTTCTGAGCGCCATCCACCCCCACAATTCTGCCCTTGTCATCCACACCGCAAAACACCGTACCGCCTTCGCTATTCAGGAAGGCGCACACCGTTTTGGCGATGGCTTCCAGATTGCCAATATCCAGTTTGAATTCAGTGGAAATACCTTCTCCCTGGTGAATCTGCTTTTTAACGAGTTCAGGGATCATGGCTTGTTCTCCTGGGAAACTCGCCGTGCGACAAGGCTCGGGTCATTCAGGTGTTCTTCGAGGAAACGCTCAACTTCCTGGTACCGGTAAAACTGCGCACTGGCATACAACTGGGCGTCATCGGGAGTGACGAACTTCTGTACCCAGTTGCCCTTGCGGTCGGCAAACTGGATGTCGTGCCGGATTGCCGCCTCGTACATGTCGATTACGCGCAGATCATCGATGATGGGATTGCGCTTCAGCTTCTGGCTCGCCCGCTTACTGGCATTCTCGTATCCAAGGTTAATCAGCAGGGTGCGGGCAAATACCACCTGGTCGTGGGCCAGAATCCAGCGCGGTTTGTTGAGTTCAATGGCCCGCAACAATTCCTGATGGGTGATGGACAGCGCGGTTGCATCCGCCTTGCCCGAACCGTAATGGGTGGTGATCAGGCTCAGGAACAGATCGCACTGTTCCACCGCGTGAAGGCAGTTGTCGAAAGCGCTTTGGGTGGAGATCACCGGCACTGTGCCCTTGTGGGACATCCACACCTCATAACCAAAGCGGGTGAGTATCGCGTAAATACGCTCGAGTAACTCCTCAATGCCATACACCGTGGACGATACCATCACCACCAGTTTCCTCTTCTTCCTTGCCATTTATTTTCTCCGTTCCATGGTTGGCAGTAGTTCCCGTAGCGGGCTTGTGTCGGATACCCAGGGTATACAGTGCTCGGCAGCCAACGCCAGCACCAGCCGGTTGCGCGCCAGCGCCGTTTCGCGGCTGGTGCGCCGCACCTCCGGCGGGCAGGCGGTGATAACCAGCATCCGGCCCGCCGCCAGCGGTTCGCGCTCCTCAGCGGCGGGATGGTAGTTGGCCATGCCACGGGCCAGGATCTTGACTGCGCGGCCCTGGCGCCGGAGCACCGAGCGCAGTACCTGCTGTTCCAGCGGTGAGTGAAAGCCACTGACAATCACCCGCCCGGCGTTCACCCATTCCTGCACGCGGTCGAGGGTGTCGAGCAGGACATGGCCGGGGCATTCGCGGGAGGCGATAAGGCCGAGCAGCGGTTCCGCCAGCCGCGCAGGTTGAAGTAGCCTACGCAGAAGTCCGCTCGCTCGGCGACATCAAGTGTTTCCTGAAGCGCCGGCAACAGTGATTTTTCGATGTTGTCGAATATCCTTGGCATCGCGCCCTCCCTAAAGCAGACTCTGACTAACTGTTTTTGTGGGCATCATCGTCTCGCGCGCCGCCACTGCGCACCCAATCATCAACCTCGGAGATCTTGAATTTCCAGAGGCGGCCGATCCTATGGGCGGGCAGCCCCTTCGCTTCTATCCAGCGATAAATGGAATCCCGCGTGACCCCGAGATGTTCGGCGATCTGCTCAACGGATAGCCAGGGTTCTGTCATAGCTCAGCCTGTTATCAGAATTATCTGATGGAAATTTTAGTCGTACAGGATCGTATTGAATCGTAAAGGCTGCAATCTAGCAGGGAATGGGGTGCGAAGCCACTTCTTGAAGGAGTGACTCAGCAAGCATTGATCATTATCAGGATTCAGATGATCTCACCGTGTTTAGCCTGCGGGTCAGAGCTTTGCAGCCTACGGTCAACAGGTTGTCGTGCACGGAACTCGACGATAGCCGGGGCGATTCAGCATCCTGGCACAACCCCAGGCACCGTCTGCTCAACCACCCTGGTTGTCCGTTTAACTACAATGGCACTACTACAGGCATTACCTCAGCCGCCACCCAACGCAGCCGATCCTGGTAGGCCTCGAAATCCGCCAGAGGCGGCGCCGGAATGGTGGTTTCGGTGACGCCGAGCTCCGCCAGCCAGCGGCACTGGGCGATGATCTGCGCTGCATCCCACTGGCCCAGCCCGCGACCATCGCCTTTTACCTCGTGACTGGCGCTGACATTGAGCATTTCCTGGGGCAGGAATACCTGTAACGGCCTGCCGTGGTAATCGGGGCGTGAGCAGATGTAATCGAGCTTTTCGCGGAATTTTTCCGGACTGATCTGGAACGGTGCCCATCCGTCCGCATAGCGGGCAATGCGGTTGAGCACCGGGTCTGCATCGCCGCCAAACCAGATGGGCATGGGGTTTTGCACGGGTTTTGGCTCGAACACGGCATTGTCAAACTGGATAAACTCGCCCTGGAAGGACGGCGCATCGCTGTGCCACAGCGCGAGCATAGCCTGCACATATTCCTCACAGATCGCCCCGCGCCGCTTGAAGGGCACCTTCAGAATATTGAACTCATCCTCCATCCAGCCCACCCCGAACATGGGCACGGCGCGGCCACCGCTCAGCCAGTCGAGGCTGGCCCAGTCCTTGGCCTGCACCACCGGATTTTGCAGGGGCAGAATGGTCAGGGACGATGCCAGTTTGATGCGCCGGGTCGCCCCCGCCAGCACACCGAGGGCGACGCCGCTGCTGAAATAGTGCCCGCCGGAGAATTTCACGAACTGGCGCGGCACGATAAAGTGCTCCCCCAGCATCAGCTTGTGATAGCCCAGTTCATCGGCAAGGCGCGCAGCCTCGATCACCTGCTGGCCCGGCAGTCCGTACTCCCACGGCTGGGTGATGGCGTCGAGGTGCATGCTGTTGGGGACGGGTAGATTGATTTTCATGATTCTTTTACGCCTTGATAAAAAGATTAGTGAAAAAGACTGCCGCCATTGACGGACAGCACCTGACCCTGAACCCAGGCGCCGTCATCGCTCATCAGGTGCGCCACCATGGCGGCGATGTCCGCGGTATCCCCCAGCCGGGTGCTACAAGTGCCCGCCAGTATCTGCTCGCGAAACTCCAGGGGCAGGGCCGCCACCGTAGGGGACAGCACCAGGCCCGGCGCAATGGCGTTGGCGCGAATGCCCTGTTTGCCCCAGCCCCGCGCCACATGGCGCATCAGGGCGTTGACCCCGGACTTGGCGACGGCGTAGGCGACGCGCACATCCTCGCCGTAAAACGCAGCCTCGGAGCTGGTGTACACCAGCGCCCCGCCGCCGCTGGCCAGCAGATGGGGCAGCGCGGCGCGGGTGCAGTACAGGTAGCCGGTGAGATCCACATGGAGAATGTGTTCCCACAGTTCCAGGTCAATCTCCAGCGCATTCTTGTCCAGATGCTGAATAGAGAGGTCGGCGGCATTGGCATGCAAGCCGTCCAGCCTGCCCCAGGTGGCAAGGGCCAGATCAACCAGGGCATCGACAGACTCGCGCTTGCCGATATCCACAGAGGCTGCAACGGCACTGCCACCGCTTGCCGCTATGTCATTGGCAACCTGTTGCGCGGCCTCATGGTTGAGATCCCCCACCACGACACGGGCACCCTCGGCAGCGAGCCGTTGCGCGGTGGCAGAGCCAATACCCCCAGCGCCACCGGCCAGCACAATGACTTTGTCCGCCAGGCGCCGGGACAGGGTATTTTTAGCTTTATCGTTGCCCGCCATCACATCCGCGCTCCAAACCGGTCAGTGTAAAAGCGGAAGCGATCCCTGATCTCGTCTTTGTCGAGACCAAAAAAATCCAGATCCGCCGGGTGCTTGCCCTTGGGGTTTTCCTGGCGCCAGTTGCGCAGGCGCGCGACAAATTCATCGCTGTAGTCCCAGCCCAGCCAGGCATAGAGCTGCTCCAGGCCGGGTTCGGGATCGCCAATCTGCTCACTGTGGTAGATATCGAAAAAACGGTTCTCCCCCAGCCGCTCCCTGGTACGCATCATGCGCTTTGCCGCTTCGCTCCACTGGTTGAGCTGCATTGGCCCCAGGGTTTTTGGCGACGGATTGGTGAGAAACACATCCCGCACTTGATGAATCAAAAAGCTGATGGAGGGCAGCACCGCTTCGGGGCGGCGGTGGGTAATCACAAAGCGCGCCTCGGGGTAGACCTTGAGCAGGGCATCCATTGCCAGGCTGTGGACCGGGGAGCGCAGCACCCAGCGTTGGGCCGGGGTTTTCCACTGCAACAGTTTCAGCACCCGCTGGTGGTAGCGGTAGGCGGCATCGATTTCCGCCAGATGATCGGTCATCACCCAGCGCTCGAAACTGGGCACATGGTAAAAGCCGTTCACCGCCACGCAGGCGAAGGTCAGGTTGAGGATGGGGAAACACTCCTCCGGGGCATTGGGGTTGCGCGGCATGGCGTCGCCGATGCCGGGGGCCAGGGCGTCCATATCCGCCATGCGCTTTTCGTTGGCGGCCACCCGGGGATCGTCACTGATGTTGATATCCGGCGGCGGACAGGGGGCGTAAGTCTCCCAGCCCCGCAGGGAGCGGGTTTCAGTGTCCAGTCCCAACATATGGCCGAGGGCAGTGCTGCCGGTGCGTGGCAGCCCGGTGATGAAGACCGGGTCGCGGATCACCTCGTTGTCGATCTCCGGGTGGCGGCGGTACCAGTCCTCCACCTGCAGGCGATTGACCAACAGCTCGAGGATACTGCCGGGGATGGCGATATTGCCGATCCCGTTGGGAATGCTCTCCCGGTTGATGGCGTCCACCAGGCGATCGAGTCCGGGGCGGTAGCTGTCCTCGCCAAAATTATCGAGTCCGGTGAGTTGCCGCGCCTGGTCCATCAATTGTTCGACGTTGAGCTGCATGGAGGAGTCTCCTGAAAAAATGGTCAGAGGGTAGCGCCGTGGTGCTCCACGCACAGGCGCCGCAAACCTTGCGCAAAGGGCACCTGGCAGGGGCCGGTGATAGCCTGGCGTCGGGTCACATCGCCGATATGGGAGAGCTGCGCTCCGGGCAGGTTGAAGGTTTCGAGCCTCGCCTCACAGCCGAGAATTTGCGCGGCGTCCCGGCACCACTGCTGGGCCGACACCACCTCGTCCCCCGCCCAGTTGACGAGGGTGGCGGGCACGGATGCCGCCGCCAGTAGCGCTTCCACCTGATTGCACATGTCATCCACATGGATGGGCCTGTGGTTGTTGGGATCGTTGGGCACTTTGACCACTTCCCCCGCCTGCATCTGGCGAATATGCATGGACACCAGATTCCCGGGGCTGCCGTACACGGTGTTGAGGCGCGCGATGGTCACCGGCAGGGAAAAGGCCCGGGCACAAAATCCCGCCACCGCCTCTTCGGCCACCTTGGTGACGGGGCTGGTGGGGCTCCAGGGGGCGAAGGAGCGGCCCAGTTCGCCGCTTTCGGGACAGGCGAACTCCGCATCGGGGTTGGGGGCATAGATGGCGTGGGAGGAGATCACCAGGGCGGCCTTGGCCCCCGCGTTGGCGCAGTGTTGCAGGACAAGGCCCGTGCCCTCGCCGTTGACCGTCATGGCCCGGTCGAAGTCCCCGAGGCCGCCGCGCATGAAGGCGAAATGCAGCACATAGTCCACCTCGGTGGGCAGGCCGGTCAGATCCCCCTGCTCCAGATCCATGGCGCAGGGCTCGATGCCTGCGGCCAGTACCCGCTCGCGGCTGGCGGCATCGCCAAACCGCGCCGCACCGAAAACGGTGTTGGCCTTTGCAAGGAACGCCGCAATGGGAAAGGCCACCTGGCCAGTGACACCGGTTACCAGGATTTTTTTATCCTTGAGCATGGTCATTCCCCCTTCAGTCTGGGCAACAGTGTGTTGTACATGCGGGTCAGCCCGTCGCGGATGGGTACCTGACAAGGGCCGGTGATGGCGCGGCGTTTGCTGCAGTCGAGCTGATAGGTGGGATATTCGAAACCGCCCTCGGCAAACACCGGCGTGACGCCGGCCAGCTTGCCGAAATGGTCCATCACATCCCGGGTGGAGATGGGCTCATCGCCAGCGAGGTTCACCAGCAGCGGCGGGATGGCGGCGGCATCCAGCAGCGGGCCGATAAAGCGCACCACATCGTCGTCGCTGATGGGCTGGATGATATTGGACTGGTGGGCCGGCAGCGGAATCGCGTGGCCCGCCAGCATCATGCGCAGGAAAATCCCCAGCATGCCGCCATCGTGGTAAGTGCCGTACTGCACCCCGAGACGCGCCACGGTGGTGGGCAGGCCGAGGTGTTTGGCCATTGCCCACACCGCGCCTTCCGCCGCCAGCTTGGTGCCTTCGTAGTGACCGCCCATCACCGCGCCGCCGGTGTTGTCGGTTTCGCTGTAGGCGTGGAGGGGATCGGGCTTGGCGGCGTAGACGCCGATGGTGGAGATATGCAGGAAGGCGCGGGCATCGCGGCAGTGGGCCATCAACAGCGCCGTGCCCTGGGGGTTGTCGTGCATGCCCTGGGCGAAAGACTCGGGGCCGCAGTTGGCGGCGCAGTGAATCACGTACTCGAAGTCCATCGGCAACTCGCCAAACTGGCCGTCGCCAAAATCCCCCACCACGGTGTGTACCCCCTTGTCCCGCCAGAACTGCTGCTGCCCCGGCTTACTGTAGCGGGCATAGCCCCACAACTCGTTGTGAGGGGCCAGGGCGGCGGCGATGGAACCACCGAGATTGCCTGTCAGGCCGGTGATAAGGACTTTCTTGTCATTGAGCATCATCTGTCTCCTGTACTTTATCGTTTTGACATCCATTGGGTGCTTGCTCAGATCCAGTAGCGCGCAGGTCCCACTCCAACACCCTGCGTATCAATTCGCTGCGGCGCCCGGACGGGCTAACCGCTGGCAGTGCGGTGGAAGCAAGCTTCTCCACCGCCAGCACGGCAAAATCCCGCACCATGCCCGCGCCAATCTCCGTTCCCGCCGGCAGCCCCTGCCAGCGGAAAAACAGCCAGCCCTCGTGCAGCCCGGCGCTGTCGACCCAGTTGGCAATACCCGGATCCCGGGGCGCCAGCACAAAGGTAAAAGTCCCGTCGGGATTGGGATGGGCCTGGGCGCGGTTATAACTGGCGAGGTAACGGGAGGGAGATGGGGCGATCATCCAGGTATCCGCCATCTGCATGCCGAAATATTCAGCGTCGCCATCTGTCACGGTGATGGCCAGCGCCTGACTGTCATCGAGGCGAAAGCGACAGGCTGTCGCGCACCAGCAGGTAAAGCCGACCCGGCGGCAACTGGATATGGTTGCGGCGGCCCGCTGCTGGTTCGCTGTCGAGGCTGATGCGAAAGCTTCCATCGGCAGCGATATCCAGATCCCGGTGGGTGAGCATCGCCAGGGCGCCGAGGTCCCGCATGCTGTCATCGTTGACGGCAAAGCCCATGCCCTCCGGGTGGAGGGTGAGCTGGAACGTGAACTGGGCGGGGCCGTTGGCGTGCACGCGGCCGCTGACTTCGTAGTGCACGGCGCCATCCAGACCGGCATTGCGGTAGATATTGTCGGGGCAGTCGATACCGGCGCCGGAGCCGGGAAATTCCCAGCCAAACCAGCGGTGCGGGTCCAGGTTGGTACCCCAGATAAAGCGGGGGGCAGAGAGATCGCCACCAAGGGTTTGCAGCAGCAACTGCACCAGCCATTTATCCAGGGCGTTATCGATACGCGCCGCTGTTTCCGGCAAGGCCGCCAGAGGATGGGCAAGCATCAGGGTGCGGGCTTTGTCGCGCGCCTGATCGAGTACGGCGCCGTAGCTGGCAAGAATCCGCAAGGCCTGGCTCTCGACCGCTGCTTGATCTGCCGTGGCCATCGGGCTGACAAACGGGGCATTATTTTTCATTAGGATGCCTCCTGTTTTTAGTGAATTTATAAATAAAAAATCCAGGCCCCGAAGAGCCTGGATTTTTAGTCACTCACATGCAATTGGCGCATTAAAAACTGTAACGCAGTGAAGCCCCAACCATGCGCGGATCGTTGAAGATGCCAGAATTCACACCCAGCGCCGCACTGGAGCTGGAAGGTGCAATCATCGCCTCCTTATCGAAGGCATTGCTGACATAAACAGCCAGATCAAAGCGCGAGCCAAGCATGCCATACCAGTCTGCGCGGAAATCCACCAGTTCATAATCCCAGGCAAACAGATTGCCGCCGTAGTGAATATCACTCATGCGGAAATAGCGGGTTGAGAGAATGACTTCACCCACATCAGAGGACAGGGGCAAGGTGTAATCGAGTCCCACCGAGTAGCTCCAGTCCGGCGCCCCGAGAAACAGAAAGGCTTCAATTTCATTATCCGCCGCTACAGCGGGCGGAAAGCCAACCGGCAGGGCGAAGGATGTTTTGAAATCCTTTTCCATTTTTGTGCCCGCCACTGACAGCTCAAGACCGTCCATCAACTGCACCACCAGGTCTACCTCAATGCCATCAACACTGGCCTTGCCCGCGTTGTTGGTGAACAGACCACCGGTGGGATCATTGAGAGGGTTGCCATCGCCATCCACGCCACCCAACCCTGTGTTCACGCCGGTGGTGGGAACAGAGAAATGGACATCCTTGTAATCACTCTTGTAGAGGGCCACATTGAAGCGACCAAAAATATCGCCGATGGCCCAGTCGCTTTTCAGGCCGATCTCGTAATCCTGTACGGTTTCAGGATCGTAAGCCTGGAAAGGCACCAGTGTGCCGCCGAATTTCGGCGAGTTGACACCACCGGAGCGGTAGCCTGTGCGGGTTACCGCGTACAGTAACAGGTTGTCCGTTGGCTTGTAGTTCAACCCCATGCTGTAGGTGGTTTTACTGAAATCGGCATCGGCCTTGTCCAGTGGGTTACAGGCGCTTTTTGTCGGGGCAGGGGTGCCATAGAAGGTTGCAGGTACTGGGCAAACCTCGGTTTTATCCTTGGTGTGACGCACCCCCAAATCCACGGAAAAAGCCGCAAGGGAGTCGCTCAAACCTGACAGGTCATAGGACACCTGGCCGAAAAACGCCTGGGTTTCATCAGTGTAGTGGTCAGATGGCCCAAGTGCGCCGAGGAAGGGAAACAGCCCACCGAGATCCGTCAGGTTCTGGCTCTCCAGGGGAGTGCCCGCCTGGGCGAGGATTTGCAGGGCCAGGCGCTGGGCACCATTGGGTTCTGATTTCAGCCAGAAGTAGCCACCGATATATTCCAGGTCGCCGTCCAGGGCTTCGCCGGATATCTGGAATTCGTTGGAGTACTGCTTGGCATCGATCAGGTTATCGGCATTGACAATGGCCATGTCGGAACCGTCGATATCACTGAAATTGTGGGTAAACACCTCGCGATAGCCGAAGATATTCTTGAGGGTAAAAGGCCCCAGATCCCAGGTGGTGGTATTGCTCAGGGAGGTCAGCTCGGTTTCCAGAAAAGTGGGGGAGTCGGTCCACTCTCTTCGCACGCCTGCGGCCTTCTGGCGGTCCATCAATGCCTGGATATCACAGGTGGGTGCGCCGTTACAGGGAACAAAGGGCATCACCGTGGGATTGGTGAACAGGAAACTGCCATTGGTGAAGGGGATAAAATCCACAGCGCCTGTGCCTGGCTCGTAACCCCAGGGGATGGTGTTGATCATGTTTTCATCGTAGTCGTTCTTTTCGTAGACCGTCAGGTTGCTGAGGCCCTCGATGGGATCGAGCAGCAGGGAAATCCGGTAGTTTTGTCGATCCTTATTGTCAAAATCATCCTCGGAAGGGCGCGACATGTTTTTGGTAAAACCATCGCGCTTGTCAATCTGACCGGCGATACGCAGCGCCACCTTGTCCTGGATAACGGGGATATTGACAGCGCCTTCCACCACCCGGGCGTTGTAGCTGCCGACCTTGCCCATCACATAGCCACTGAATTCGTGGTCGGGACGCTGGGTGGTGGTCAACACCGCTCCGGACATGGTATTGCGGCCAAACAGCGTTCCCTGCGGGCCTTTCAGCACCTGAATGGACGCCATGTCATAGGTGGGGATGCTGGCGCCCCAGGTGCTAAGGGGCACCTCGTTGACATAACTGGCCACGGCGGGCTGGGAGTTGCCGAATACTGCGCGGGATCTGCCACGGATACTGAATACGGTGTTGTTGGCGCCGCCTGACTGGGTGAAGTTGACGCCTGGCACGGATGAATTGAGATCCCTGATCTCGGTGATGTTTTCGCGATAGAGGCCTTCGCTGTCCAGCGCCGTGAGGGCAACGGGGATTTCCTGGGCGCTCTCTTCGCGACGGCGGGCCGTTACCACGATTTCCTCAAGGGTTCTTTCTGCCCCTGTTGACGAACTGGCGCCTGCGGGCGCGTTTTCCTGGGCATTGGCAACCGTACCGCACAACGCGGCCAGCGCAGCGGCCAGGGATGTGACGAGTAGATTCCTTTTCATTAATGTCATTGTGCTCTCTCCTGTGCATCGCATTGTCAAGGCTGTGGTTTTTGGATTGATATGGGCTTGAACAAAAGCAGTTATTGCCGGTAACGGGCTTGTTTATGATTATGCTGAAACGAATAATAACTGTCATATAGTCAGTTATTGACGATAACTTACACAGCTGCCACCTCCGGTGTCAAGAAATTTGAACTCAGCTGCGTTATAAAAATGGCTATCCGTGGTAGAGACACCACTTGCCTTGCGGCGACCGGAACCACCCCGCCGCCGCCGTGGCGCCAGCATCCACCGGCACGGTGATACCGTTGAGGTAGCACGCCATGCCCGAGGCGAGGAAGGCGACGATATTGCCGAATTCCTCCACGGTGCCCATGCGACCGAGGGGTATATAGCGATCCCGCGCCGCCAGTTCTGCCGGGCTCACCGCATTGAGCAGGGGCTTGAGTCCCTCTGTTTCAATCATGTCCGGCGCCAGGGCGTGGGTGCGGATATTGTGCTGCGCCAGCTCCAGGGCCATGGTTTTGGTAAAACTCACCAGCCCGGCCTTGCAGGCGGCATAGACCGCAAACCCCGGCGCGGCCCTTAAGGCCTCGGTGCTGGCCACATTGATGATGGCGCCGCCGCGACCACCGGCAATCATGATCGGCGCCACCGCCTGGGTGGTGTGTAAGGCGCTGAGCAGGTTGAGGGCGATATGGCGGTTGATGCTGTTGGCGCTCTGCTCCAGAAAGTTCACGCTGCGCCCGCCGCCGACATTGTTGACGAGGACATCGATGCGGCCAAAACGCTGTTCGGCAGCACTCACCATGGCGCCGATCTGTTCCGCTTCCATCATGTTGGTGGCGACAAACAGCGCCTCCCTGCCCAGGGCGCGGACAGCCTCCGCCACCCGCCCGCCATTGACGGGATCATTATCCGCAACCACCACATGGGCGCCCAGCCGCGCCAGGGCCATGGCCGATCCTTCACCGAGACCATTGGCACCGCCGGTGACCAGGGCCACCTGGCCACTGAAATCCATTGCCGGATTGCTTGACATACACTGCCCCTTGCGCTGTTTTATGGTTTGAAGCGGCTCAAACGCACCGCCTGATTGCATCGCCGTCCCGGATACATGCCGCCACGGACACATTGACCTGAGAGCAGATAAAAGCTTACATTCCGTCAGTTATTGTTTCAATCCAAAAGCCCTGAGCCGGAGAAATAAAAATGAATGACCGCGCCAACCCCACCGCCCTCGCAGGCAAAATCGCCCTGGTGACCGGCGCCGCCACCGGCCTTGGCAAGCAGATCGCCGCCCAGCTGGTGGCCGCTGGCGCCAGGGTGGCGATCCTGGGCCGCACCCTCGCGAACCTGCAACAGGTGGCCGACAAGCTTGGTGATGCTGTCTTTCCCGTGGCGGCGGATGTTGCCAATCCCGATCAGGTGCGCCAGGCATTTGCGGTGGTGGACAGTCATTTCGGTGACATCGACATCCTTATCAATAACGCCGCGACTTATTTTCCCTTCCGCATCGAAGACGCCAGCGACCAGCACCTGCAAACCATCATCAACACCAATCTGCTCGGCCCCGCCTACTGCATGCGCGAGGCTGTGCCGCGCATGAAACGCCGGGGTGGCGGCGATATTATCAACGTGTCGTCGGAGTCCACCCGCAACCCGTTCCCCTATCTGACGGTGTACGCCGCCAGCAAGGGCGGGTTGGAAACCCTTTCCCAGGGACTGCGCACTGAATTAAAGGAATACGGCATCCGCGTTGCCGTGCTGCGCACCGGCACACTGATCACCACCCCAGGCAACAATGCCAGCCTCGCCAACTGGACCCCGGAGCAATTGAGCGACGCGTTGGCACTGTGGGAAAAAACCGGCCACAACAGCTACTCCGGCGCAGGGATGGAACCGGCCACTGTGGCCAGCACAGTAATTCATGCCCTGACCTTGCCCCGCGAAGCCAATATGGAGCTGTTTGAAGTGCGCAGCGCCTGAAACACGATTCTGAGCCCATAATCCAGGCAGAGAGTGTCGACAGCTCCGGGGCAGCTGTGTAGAATCCATAACTAACAACTTGTCAGCTATACTGTGTGACTGAAAAGCCCGAGGTTCAACCGTGAATTTGCAGCTAAACCCCGAAGATCTGGCCTTTCGCTACGAGGTTCGCACCTTTCTCAAGGCCAACCTGACGCCCGAGGTGATCTACCGCTCCCGCACCGAGGTGCATCCGCCCAATGAAGATGACCGCCGCTGGTGGAATGGGGTGCTCAACAAAAAGGGCTGGGCGGCCCCGGGCTGGCCCAAACAGTACGGCGGCCCCGGCTGGACGCCGATCCAGCGCCATCTGTTCGAGATGGAGTGCCGTCTGGCGGGCGCGCCGGAGCTGCGCTGGCAGGGCCTGCGGCTGATCGGCCCGGTGCTGTGCGAATTTGGCTCCGAAGCGCAAAAAAGGCGCTATCTGCCCACTATTCTCGAAGGTACCGAACAGTGGGCCCAGGGCTTTTCCGAGCCGGGCGCAGGCTCCGACCTCGCCAGTCTCAAAACCACGGCGCTGCTGGAAGGCGATGAATACATCGTCAACGGCCAGAAGCTGTGGACCACCGAAGCGGGCTACTCGGAACTGGGGTTTTTCCTGGTGCGCACCGATACCACCAGCAAACACGGCGGGATCTCGATGTTGATTATCGACATGAAAAGCCCCGGCGTGACGGTGCGACCCATCGAGATGATCAACGGCGATATCTCCACCTATGAAGTGTTTCTCGACAACGTGCGGGTGCCGAAGGAAAACCTGATCGGCGAACCCGGCAGCGCCTGGACCCAGACCAAGTTCCTGCTCGCCAATGAGCGCACCTCCAGCGCCGATATCGACAAGGCCCACGGCGACCTGCGCCGCATCCGCGATATCGCCCGCAAAACCCAGAAAAACGGACGCCCGCTGCTGGAAGACCCGATTTTCCGCCAGCAGCTCGCCCAGCTGGAACTGGAAGTGGAAGCCCTCGACTGGGCCGTGCTGCGGGTGCTGTGCAATGCCCCGTCGCGGCATCCGGCGGCGGCCAGCGCCTCGGTGCTGAAGATTCGCGGCTCGCAATTGCAGCACAAGCTCACTCGTCTGGCAGTGGATGCTTTGGGCATCAGATCCCTGCGGCTTTACAACCGTGAAGATGCTTTTGCCGCCACCCCCGACGCTGTCTGGCCAGAGCTGGTGCCCGGCGTCATGGTGGACCATCTGTATATGCGCGCCTGCACCATTTACGGCGGCGCCACCGAGGTGCAAAAAAACATCATCGCCAAACTCGCCTTCAGTCTGTAACCACACAGATGTAACACAGGTTTCAGCCCATGGATTTTGATTTTACCGACGAACAGAAAATGCTGACCGACAGCGCCGCCCGCTATGTGCGCGAGCGCTGCGATCTCGACAGTCGCCGCAAGGCGGCAAAAACCCCGGACGGCTTTTCGCGTCAGCACTGGGCGCATTTTGCCCAACAGGGCTGGCTGGCCCTGACCCTGCCGGAGTCCGCCGGTGGCCTCGATCTGGACATGGTGGATATGGCGATCCTGATGGAGGAACTGGGGCGCGGCCTGGTGGCCGAACCTGTTGTAGACAGCGCCATCCTGTGCGGCCAGTTGCTGGCATCCAGCGCCAACGACGCCGCCCGCAATGAGCTGCTCCCCGGCCTAGCCAGCGGCGACATACTGCCCGCCCTCGCCCACCGCGAAAACGACGGGCGCTGCGAATACGACACCCAGGTCACTGCCCGCGCCAAACCCGCCGAACAGGGCTGGACCCTGAACGGCAGCAAGCCCCAGGTGTTTTATGGCAACTCTGCCACCCATCTGTTGGTCAGTGCCGAGATCAGCGGCGACATGGGTTACAGCCTGTTTGTGGTGGATGCCACCAGCCCCGGCATCCGCGTGGATGTGTATCCCCTGATCGACGGCACCCGCGCGGCGGATATCCATTTCACCGATGTGGCGATTCCCGCGTCAGCACAGATCCACAGCGCAGGCTCCGCCGCCAAAGCCATGGACAGCGCCGTCAACCATGCCATTGTGGCCTTGAGCGCCGCCGCCATCGGCTCCATGGAAGCGGTGATGGCCATGACCGCCGACTACCTTAAAACCCGCGAACAGTACGGCCAGCCCCTCGCCCAATTCCAGGCCCTCAAGCACCGCATGGCGGAAATGCTGGTGGAAACCGAACAGGCCCGGGCCATGCTGTTTTGCGCCCTCGCCGCACTCCAGAGCAGTGATAGGGAGGAGCGTCGGCACGCCGTATCCGGCCTGAAGGCACTGGTGGCCCAGGCAGGTCTGTTTGTCACCGGCCAGGGCATCCAGCTGCACGGCGGCATCGGGGTCACCGAAGAATATGCCGTGGGCCACCACTACAAGGCCCTGCTGGTGTACGACAAGCGCTTTGGCGACAGCGATTTCCATCTGGAACGCCGCGCCCGTCTGCTGGCCTGACAGCGAATAACACGAGAGAACCCCATGCATCCCTACCTGCCCCTGTCCTTTGCCGACGATCTGGAACGCAATGCCCGCTGGTGCCCGGACCACCCCGCCTATGTGCAGGGCGACCGGTACATCAGCCACGGCCAGCTGCTGGCCCGTGCCAAACGCCTCAGCTCAGCGCTCTACAACGTCGGCGTGCGCAACCAGGACCGTGTGGGCATCCTCGCCATGAATTCCATCGAATACGGCGAAGTGATTGCCGCCACCCAGTGGGCGGGCTTTATTCTCGCTACGGTGAATTTTCGCCTGGCGCCGCCGGAGATGGCCTGGATCATCAACGACGGCGCACCCAAAGTGTTGATCTTCGAGGTCCAGTATCTGGGCGTAATCGAGCAACTGCGGAGCGAGCTCAAGTCGGTGGAAACCTTTGTGTGCATCGACGGGCAGGCGGAGTGGGCCATGTCCTACGCCGATTTTATCGCCAGCGGCGACCCGGCAGGCCCGCCCTGCCGCGCCCGGGAAGACGATATCTTTTGTCTGATCTACACCAGCGGCACCACCGGCCGCCCCAAGGGTTGCATCTGGGGCCACCGCGAACTGCGCCAGCTGGTGCAGGTGGACGCCTGGCTGGTGGATCTGCAAGCGCCGGACCGCATCCTGATCGTGATGCCCATGTTCCATGTGGGCGGGCTGGTGCTGAGCCTGTCGCAGCATGTGCGCGGCGGCACCGCCTACCTCTACCGCCAGTTCGAACCCGCAGAGATCATCCGGGCTATCGAGCGGGAAAAACTCACCGTGCTGCTGCTCGCCCCCACCATGGTGCAGATGCTGCTCGACCATCCGGCTATCGCCGGGGCCGATCTGTCCTCGGTGCGCACCATTCTCTACTCCGCAGCGCCGATGCCTTCGCCAGTGCTGCGCCGGGCCATTGAGGTATTCGACGGCTGCGGCTTTGTGAACCTGTTCGGGCAAACGGAAATCTGCATGTTCTGCCTGTCGCCCCTGCAGCACAAACCCAACGGCACTGAGGCGGAGCGCCGCCAGCTCACCTCCGTGGGCCAGCCCTATCCCAACCTCGAAGCGCGCATCCTCGATGACGACGGCAACGACTGCCCGGTGGGTGTGCCCGGCGAGATCGTCGCCCGCAGCGGCGCCATGTTTCGCGGCTACTGGAACAACAGCGTGGCGACAGTGCAAACCCTGCGCAACGGCTGGGTGCACACCGGCGATGTGGGCCGCATCGACGAGGACGGCTTCCTGTACCTGGTGGACCGCAAGAAGGACATGATCATTTCCGGCGGTGAGAACATCTATTCCCGCGAGGTGGAGGAAACCCTGCTTCAACACCCGGCCATTTCCGAAGCGGCGGTGATCGGCGTGCCCGATCCCGTCTGGGGCGAAAACGTGTGCGCCGTGCTGGTGTTGAAAACCGGCGCCAACGCTGCTGAACAGGACATTATCCGCCACTGCCAGTCCCTGATGGCCAGTTACAAAAAGCCCAAGGTCATCCACTTCGTCAGCGAATTGCCGAAACTGGTGACCGGCAAGATCAACAAGATGGAACTGCGCAAGCGCTACGCCCAATGATCCCGGCTGCTGCATACCTCAAAACCCCGTGCCCGAGAGCGCCCCAATGAAGCTGAATCTCAACGACGACCAACTGATGCTGCAGGACACCGTAGCCCGCCTGTTCAAAGCCGAAGCCACCCCCGAGCGGGTGCGCGCCGCCGAGTACAGCAACGGCTTTGATGCCGATTTGTGGCAACAGGTAGTGGCTATGGGCCTGCACGCCATGCGCATGACTGAACAGTCTGGTGGCCTCGATATGTCTTTACTGGATGCCGCCATCGTCTGCGAACAGATGGGTCGCACCATCGCACCGGTGCCCTTGAGCGAAGCCATCGCCGCCAACCGCCTGCTCAGCCTGCTCGATGCCGATCCGTCAGGGCCTGTGAGTACCTCCCATGAAAAGGTCATGAACGGTTCACTGTTGTCTTTTTTGCCGGTGGAAATCCAGGGGGACGATCCCGTGCTGGTGCCCTGGGCCGCCATTGCCGAGGGGGTTATTGCCCTCGAAGGGCAACAGGTATTGTTGATCGAAGGGCTGGCTGGCAACGTCACCCCCAACCTGGGCAGTGCCGGTCACCGCCTCTGTGTGCTGTCCGGGGCCAATGCCGAAGGCAACCGCACGCTACTTGCCGAGGGCCATGCCGCGCGGGAACAATTCCTCGCCACAGTGGAAGAATGGAAACTGCTGGCCGCTGCAGCCCTCGCCGGTCTTGCCCGCCAGGCCCTCGATATGGCTGCGACCTATGCCTGCGAGCGGGAGCAGTTTGGCCGCCCCATCGGGGGTTTCCAGGGCATTGCCCACCCACTGGCCGATTCCCTCGCCGATATCGAAGGACTGCAACTGCTGGTATGGCAGGCCATCTGCTCAATCGCAAAAAAACAACCTGATGCTGCGGCGACAATCTCCATGGCCTGGTGGTGGGCCGGACAGGCCAGCGGTCGCGCCGTGGCCCGCGCCCTGCATACCTTTGGCGGTTATGGCGTCTCCCTCGAATACGATATCCAGCTCTATTACCGCCGCGCCAAAGCCTGGTCACTGCTGGCGGGTGACCCGCAACGGGAACTGGTGGCTGTGGGGGATCGCCTGTGGGGATCAGTCAACTGCCCGCTGCCGGATAGCGGCGAGATCACCCTGGATTTCAGCCTCGGCCAGGAAGCGGAAAAGATGGCGGCTGAAGTGCGGGACTTTTTCGAGGCCCATCTCACTGACGATCTGCGCGCCAAGGCCCACCACTCGGTGGCAGGCTACGATGAAGCGTTCAGCCGCAAACTCTGCGCCGCTGGCCTGCGCTACCCCCACTGGCCGGTGGAGTACGGCGGTCGCGGTGCCACGCCATTTGAAATGGCCGCCCTCAACGCCGTGTTTGAGGATTACGGCTGGGAGCGCATCACCGGGCCGGTCACCAACCAGATCGCCTTCAGCCTGATGGGCTTTGCCCGCGAGGAGGTGAAGCAGCAAATTCTCGGCAAGTTCGCACGGGGCGAAGCCCTCGCCTGTCTGGGGTTTTCCGAACCCGCCAGCGGTTCGGATATCTACGCCGCAAAAACCCGCGCAGTGCGGGACGGCGATGACTGGATTATCAATGGCCAGAAAATCTTCACCACCAGCGGCAACCTGGCCAGCTATATCTACCTGCTCACCCGCACCAACCCGGACGTGCCCAAGCACAAGGGTCTCACTATTTTTATCGTGCCCATGGATTTGCCCGGCATCGAGATCCAGCCCGTCCACACCTTGCAGGACGAGCGCACCAATATCACCTATCTGGAAAACGTGCGGGTGCCGGACAAGTACCGCCTTGGCGAAGTGGATGGCGGCTTGCAGGTGATGCTCCACACCATGGAGATGGAACATGGCGGCGCTGATCAGTACCGCCTCAACTACCAAAGCATGCTCGACAACGCCATTGCCTGGGCCAGGACTACCCGTCGCAACGGCAGCACCATTATCGACGAACCCGCAACCCGGCTGCGTCTGGCCCCCGTTGCTGTCAAGCACGCCGTGGCCAAGGTGCTGTGCTACCGCTCCCTGTGGGCTTCCCATTACAGGGTGCCCGGCCGCAGCCACTTCGGCCCCGTATCAAAGCTGTTCGCCACCGAAGCCTATCTACAGGACTCCCGCGAACTGATGGACCTGGCCGCGCCCTGGTCCCTGTTTGAGGATCGCCACGGTGCCGGTCATATCGAGCTGGGTTATCGCCAGTCCATCGGCACCACCATTTACGGCGGCACCAGCGAGATTATGAGAAGCCTGATTGCAGAACACGGCCTTGGGCTCCCGAAATCAAGGAGTTAACAAGCGTGGGAACTGTTTTGCTGGAGGACGAAAGACCGCCACAAACCAATTCCCACTGAAAACTGAAAACTGAAAACTGAAACCCCAATTATTCCCCCTGTTTTTTAACCGGAGCACTGGTATTGAACACCCGGCTCCTGAGGGTTTCCATCTCGGTTTCAACTTCTTCGGGAATATGGGTACCACTGGATCCGCTGTAGAAAAACACGATGTAATTTTCGTATTCCCTGTAGCAGCTTTGCGCCATGGGATCATCGCTGTATTCCAGCATGCACTGCTTCAGGTACATATCCGCCAGTGAATAGTAAAAGCGATATTCCAGCACACGATCGCTCAACGCCAGCCAGTACAGCCAATCAGCGATGTTGCTGCGATCGGTTTCATTGATCAGTGCGCGGTACAACTCGCCACGCAGCCATACGATCTGTGGTCGACTGGTTTCGGGAAGGACAATGCGGCCCGCAGGTTCATTCACACCGTCCCCCAGCCACTGCGCAGCCATGACTGCCAGGGCATCGGGGGCGGGGTGCTCGCTGATATTGGTAAGGGTTTGCAGTTCATTGATGCCAATAATCCAGTCTGTGAGATCCTTTTTGAGCAAACCATCAATGCTCTCGCTGCGGGTAAATTCACCCAGCAGGTCAGTAATAACACTGGGTGATTTCTTCATCTGCAGGGCAGTCAGCAGCAAACGACCGAAGGCGGTCAGGGTGCGCTGGTCATAGCCCAGGGTTTTCTGCTGGCGCAGCCAGGTTAGATACGCATTAAAGGCGCTGTCGTACTGCCGCGTCATAAACAGGAATTCACCGGCCACAAACCCATCACCCATGGCCTCAGTGGTGGGCTTCAGCCATGTGGCTGCACGTTCATCCTGGGTATGACAGGTGGCGCAAACGCTGGTGGCACTGCGCAACAGGGTCATGCCATGGGGCTCGCGGCCACTGGCAAATGCCTGCTGTGCCTGTTTCAACTGCATTACCAGCGCCTGGTAGGATATCTGGTAGGTGTCGGCCGGGGGCGTTGACAGCCCATCCACATGGTCAAGCATGCTACTGATCTTGCTGTTGATCAGCGCCTGGTCAGAGGCTTTTGCCGGTGTGTCATAGTGATAGATCAAGGGCAGCAACACCTGCACATCGGTGGCCAGCTTGTGCATGGTATCAGCAACAGGTTCAGCTCCAGATGCCGGTTCGGCATAAACGGCAGCGGAAAGGCTGAGCAGGGTAGCGATGGCCGCTGGCAATACAAGCTGCCGCAATACAGGCAGCTGTGGTAGCAGGAATGATGTCATGGTGACGCTCCGGTATGGTTATTGCGTGGAGTCTACAGCGATGCCAATGCACCGTATTGACAGGTATCAATGCTTTCATTTTTCCGGCCAGTTCAGCGGGCTGAAAAGACAAGCCCGCACCCCACGACAACCATGCCCCTATCAACCAGATCCGGCGCCATCAAAGCACGGGCATGGTATCCACACAAGGTTGAATACCCACAAGCCGTGGCAGAGTTCACTGAACCTGATTTGGCTACAGCTTTCCGGGCCTGGATGCCAGGCAATCCCTGCGCCATATTTTCTGCATGGTTTTTTGATCGATATTGCCCCCGGAAAGGACAACCAGAACAGTTTGTGGAGTGCTCTGCTTTGTCAGCCATTGGCAAGCCGCCGCCATCCCCAGGGCGCTGGTTGGCTCGACACGGACCTTCAAGAGATGATTCAGCCATTGGCACCAGTAGGCTATGTCTTCTTCACCGATCTCATAAAACGCGTCCAGCTGCTTCAGGTACTCGAAAGTGATCTCGCCCACGGACATTGTCATGGCGCCATCCGCCAGGGTATCCGGCGCCACCTTCAGACTGTGGATAGTTCCCTGGCGCAGTGACTGGGCCGCATCGTTGGCATGCAAAGGTTCGGCACCTATAACCTTTGCACCGGGGCACAGCCCCCTTGCGGCGATCAACGAACCGGACAGCAACCCTCCCCCTCCGCAAGGGGCGAACACCGCATCCACGTCCCCCAGCTCAGTGAGGGATTCAAAAACCGCTGTGCCCTGGCCAAAGATCACCTGCTGGTGATTGTAAGGGGGTATCCAGAACACACCCTCTTCAGTGGCCGCTTGCGAGACCCTGTTGTCTGCTTCATCCCGGGTTGTGCAGAACACAACCTCCGCCCCATAGGATTCCGTTGCCCTGGCTTTTACCGCAGAAACGTTCACCGGCATGTACACAGTGGCAGGCAGCTTGAACAGGCTGGCCGCCCAGGCGATGGCCTGCGCATGATTGCCGGAACTGTTGGCAACGATCCGCTTTGGCTGCTGGCCAGTTTCCATCAGCCAGGCGATGGCATTACAGGCGCCGCGAGCCTTGAACGCGCCGACCTTCTGCAGGCACTCGGCCTTGAAATAGACAGTATGACCAAGCCACTGGTTGAGTAGCGAAGATGTCAGCACAGGGGTTTTGGTGACAAAAGGGCCGATACGGCGGCTGGCGGCAACAACTGACTCGATTGCGGACATCTCAATTACCCACTTAACAGTACCTGCTCATAAACGATCTGGCGAAAAGGGATTAAAGGCTTGTTTTCATCGTCCTGAGGAATGAAAACCATGGTGAAACGCGGCCATATCGGCAGCAAAGACCCGCTCAGATATGTCCAGTAGAGTGCCGGGCTGTCAGACCAGGGTATCGCGGTCGCGAATGCCCATCAGGTACAAAACCCCGTCCAGACCCAGCTGTGAAATGGCTTGCTTGGCATTGGCCTTGACAATGGGCTTGGCGCGAAAGGCTATTCCCAACCCGGCGATACTGAGCATGGGCAGGTCATTGGCGCCGTCACCCACAGCCACCACCTGCTCCAGGTTGATATTTTCCCTGGCAGCCAGGGACTCCAGCAGTTGTGCCTTGCGCTGACCATCGACGATGGTGCCGGTCACACGCCCGGTCACCTGCCCGTCGACAATCTCCAGCTCGTTGGCATAGACGTAGTCAATGCCCAGCCTTTCCTGGATCATCTTGCCAAAATACTGGAACCCCCCGGAGAGTATGGCCGTCCTGTAACCGAGCTTGCGGATGGTGGAGATAAGCTCCTCTGCCCCCTCCGTCAGGCGCAATCTTGCCGCGACTTTGGCCAACACGTTTTCGTTGAGTCCCTTCAGAAGAGCTACACGACGGGTAAAACTTTCCTTGAAATCCAGTTCCCCGCGCATGGCCGCCTCGGTAATACTGGCCACCTCGGCGCCTACCCCCGCTTCCATGGCGAGCTCGTCAATCACTTCCGCTTCAATCAGGGTTGAATCCATATCAAACACCACCAGACGACGATGACGGCGGAAAATATTATCTTCCTGATAGGCCACGTCCACATCCATTTCCGAGGCAATTTCCAGCAGGGCGGAGCGGAATTCCGCGCCATCACCAGGGGTACCGCGCACCGAGAATTCGACGCAGGCCTTGCTGTGTGAGTCGATGCGATCAAGGGGAATGCGACCGGAAAGACGGGTAATCTGGTCAATATTCTGGCCGTGACTGGCTGTTACCGCTGTAACCCTGGCTATATGGCTGGCAGTGATGCGCCGCGCCAGCAGGGTGACCAGGTGACGGGGCTTGCCTTGCTGGGCCACCCAGTGGTCATAGCTGTCCCCGGAAATGGCTTGAAATCTTGCCTGCAAACCCAGCTTGTGGACCTCCGCAGACACGTCATCAGTGACCTGGGCGGATTGTGTCGGAGGAGGAATCTCCGCAAGAATGCCCAGGGAGAGATTGTCGTGGATCACCGCCTGACCGATATCGAGAATATTGGCACCATAGCGAGCGAGGACTGCGGTCACGGCGCTGGTTACGCCGGGCCTGTCATCGCCGGAAACATTGATAAGCAAGATGTCTTTCACTGCAAACCCAGGGTCATTTAGCGGGTCGCCATTATAGGGCAGCGACTGCTAAGATAGCACGCCCCCGACCAGCGCCGAACGGAAAACAAGCCCATGCTGTCAGCACACCAGACCATCAGCCGAAAAACATTTGCGGCGCTCCTCCTGTATGCCGTTGTTACCGGCCTGGTACTCACCGCTGTGCTTAAAATTCACCTCTGGCAACTGGCTGAAGATGAGCAAAACGCCCTGGGTCATGCATTGGTGGTACAACTGGCCGAGAGTGTCCGCCAGCCCCTGCTGGATGAAGACGTCATCAGCATTCAGGTGATTCTTGACAACCTGGTGAGCGACACCCCCCAGGTGGGACGGGCTTCAGTATCCGGCGCCGACAAACGTCTGCTGGCCCATAGCCAGGGACACATTTCTGCGGGTGAAAATCTCTCCCCGCACAGTGCCCCCATCACCCTCGACAACACCGTCGCCGGGCAGATTCTGGTGGAGCTGAAAAGCGGTTCTTTTTTACTGCGCTATGACAGATTGCTGTGGTGGACCCTGGCCTCCTGGGGGCTGACCACGCTGGTACTGGCCGTGTGGCTGGTGATTGCCACCCTGCGTTTTTCCCGCAGACTGGCAAGAATCAACGCGAGCCTGCTCTCTGCCCCGGAGGAGGAAGGCCGCCAGCTTGATGAACTCACTCTCCTTGAAAAACGCCTTGAGCCACTGCTGACCGATGGCGGCACCCAGGAAGCACCCGAACACGACCGCCACTGCATACTGGCCTTCAGCCTGTCCAATCTCCCGCGCTTGCGCGCCCAGCTCAACAACAGCCATTTCAACAGGGTGCTCAATCATATCGACCAGCGCATGGAGCAGGCGAAGAATCTCTTCCGTGGCATCAGGCTCAGCTCCCAGCACAATGCGATTTTTGTCCAGTTCTCAACACTGGCCAATGAGGAGGAACATCTGCTTCACGCGGTCAGTTGTGGCGCTGCCTTGATGACCCTGTGCCGTGAACTGGAACAGGACGAGGGGCTTCCCCTTGAACTGCGCCTGGCCATTGCGCCCTTTACACCCCTGGAGGGCTCGCGCTGGGGGACAGATCTGTGCCTTGAAGATACCATCGAGCATCTGGTGGAATTACTGCAAGTGGCAAACCCCTGGGAAATGCTTATCGACAGGAACCTGATCACCCAGGACGAACTGAGTTTCTGCGACACTGACCCGCTGTCGTCCTCCCCTGCGGAATTGTTCCGCGGCTTTACTCCCCAGCAACAGCTCACCCATGAACGGCAGGTGGATTTCCTGCGGGGCAGGAAGCTGCCTGACACCCTCTGACAGCTCTGCCCGGACACAATCAACTGCAACAACTGCCTTAAAAGCCCTCACATAAACACCACATAAACACCACATAAACACATAGTACAGCCATTTTTTTCGCATCAGGTTCCGGTAACATATTTTTCATTATTGCCCTGTAACATCAGCAGCAAATCCGCCATTGATTCGGGCCTTTTTACCTTTCAACACCTCAGCCATAACCAGGGACCCCGAACTGTTACCCTTTGAAACATTAATCATCAGGGCAAAAGTCGGCACTGATATTGCTTTGAATACAACGCAGATTGAAGGGTACCATCCTTCTTGGATGCAGATATTATTTAATCACCCAGATGAGGTCGACCATGAAAAGAGTAGCACTGGTAACTGGTGGCACCCGCGGCATCGGGGAAGCGGTTTCCCTGGCCCTGCATCAGGCAGGTATCACCACGGCGGTAAATTATGGGGGCAATGATGAACGCGCCCGTGAGTTCAACCAGCGCAGCGGCATTCCCATCTACAAGTTTGATGTGTCCAATTTTGCCGAATGCAAGGCGGGGGTTGCCGCCATTGAAGCGGAGGTTGGCCCCATCGATATTCTTGTCAACAATGCCGGTATCACCCGCGACGCCACCCTCCACCGCATGGATTCCGAAAGCTGGCAGGCCGTTATCGACACCAATCTGGGGTCCTGCTTCAACATGTGCCGGGTTGTCATCGATGGCATGCGCCAGCGCCGCTTTGGCCGCATCGTCAATATCGGCTCTCTCAACGGCCAGGCCGGGCAGTACGGGCAGGTGAATTATGCAGCGGCAAAATCCGGCATACACGGGTTTACCAAAGCCCTTGCCCTGGAGTGCGCTCCGGTGGGAATTACCGTCAACGCTCTGGCTCCAGGCTATGTGGAAACCGATATGGTACGCGCTGTGCCGGAAAACATCCTCGAGAAGATTGTCGCAAAAATTCCCGTGGGCAGGCTTGGCCAGGCCAGTGAGATTGCCCGCGGAGTACTGTTTCTGGTGGGAGAGGAGGCAGGTTTTATCACCGGTTCAACCCTGTCCATCAACGGCGGACAGCACATGTACTGAAGCGCATTAGCAAAGCAGTTTCCCCTTACCGATTAACCCGGCTACACAGGGTGCTTTGCAAAGGGACGATGTGACCATATGATGGGTTGGAGACTGATATCTACAGCGTCAAACGGCGACGCAAGCTAAAGGATTGTATTCATGGCGGAGAGTAGTCAATTTTCCAACGACACGGATTTTGCAGAAAAACTTCAGGACATTCTCAACCACCTCCCCGATATGAATCTCGATGAAGATTCGTCACAAACCATCGATCACGAAGTGCGTTCGGCGCTGGCAAAGCTGACCGGCGGATTATCCCCGGTGCAGCTGACCACAGCCTATATCGACTGGCTTGCCCACCTGGCCATATCCCCGGGCAAGCGCGACAGTCTGCGTAAAAGCCTGCATCTCAAACTGATGGAAATAGGCTCCCTTGCCGCAGCGCAAATCGCCCTCAAGGGTGAAGCTCCGCCCCTGCCTCTCAGCGATAGCGCCTTCTCCGGTGAAGAGTGGCAAAAGCCCCCCTACAACTATTTGGCACGGGGTTACCTGGCGGTCAGGGAGTGGGTCAATGAAGCGTCGCAAGGGGTGCCGGGCACTGACAAACGCCAGGCAGATCTGGTTTCGTTTATCAATACCCAAATCATGGAAGCTCTGTCACCCGCCAATTTTGCCGTGACCAATCCGGCCGTCATCGCCGCCACCAGGGAAGAAAAAGGCCAGAATTTGCTGCGCGGTATCCAGCTGTTTCGTCGCGACATGGAACGGGGAGCCCTCAAAAATCCACTGCCGGACATGGGCAGCTTCAAACCCGGCGTCAACCTTGCCATAACTCCAGGCAAGGTTATCTACCAAAATGACCTTATTGAGCTGATCCAGTACACCCCCAAAACCCCCACAGTTTCCCGTGAACCGGTATTGTTTGTGCCTGCGTGGGTGATGAAGTACTACATCATGGACCTCTCGCCCCATAATTCCATGGTGGGTTACCTGCTCGAGCAGGGCAAAACCGTGTTTATGATGTCCTGGAAAAACCCCCGCGAGGAAGACCGGGAAATCACCCTCGACGACTATATCAACCAGGGCTTTATGGCGGCGGTGCAGGCAGTGAGAACCATTGTTCCCAACACCCCCATCAACACTGTTGGCTACTGTATCGGCGGCACCCTGCTGGCCATGGGGGCAGCCACCCTGGCCCGCGAAGACGACCATATCATCAACAGCATCACCCTGTTTGCCGCCCAGGTGGACTTCACCGAGTCCGGCGAAATACAGCAGCTGCTCAACGCCAGCCAGCTGGCCTTTCTCGAAAGCAGCATGTGGAGCGACGGCTACCTGCCTTCGCAAACCATGGGATCATCGTTCCGCTCCCTGCGCCCAAGGGATCAGGTGTGGGGTCCCTATATCAACCGCTATTACCTGGGCAAGGAATCCCCACCCAGCGATCTGATGGCGTGGAATGCCGACGGCACCCGCATGCCCTACAAAATGCACAGCCGCTACCTGCGGGAACTGTACATGGAAAACCGCCTGGCGGAGTGCAAGTTCGAGGTCAATGGCAGACCCATATCCCTGCTGGATATCCGTGCCCCCATGTTCCTTGTGGGGACCACCTCGGACCATATCGCACCCTGGACATCGGTGTTCAAGATGAATCGCCTGACCAACGCCGAGACCACCTTCCTGCTCACCAGCGGGGGCCACAACGCCGGGATCATCTGTGGCCCCGTGCATCCGCGTCGCCATTACCAGGTAGCAACCCGCAAGCCCGGTGACAAGTACATCGACCCAAAAACCTGGGCACAAATCCAGCCGCTGCAACAGGGGTCCTGGTGGCCTGCCTGGGCCGGGTGGCTCAACGAACACAGTACCAGCGAAGTCAAGCCACCCCGCATGGGCGCACCCCGCAAGGGTTACAAGGTATTGCGGGATGCTCCCGGGGAGTACATCCTCGGTTAAAACCCGGCAGCAGCCTGCACAAAGTTGGTGCAGGCTGCTGCTGCCGATTGCCATCTGCACCAAACCTGCCAACAGCCGGGCGGCGGGACTATTCAGAGGGGCCGCAGCCTAGTCAACCCCTACAACACCACCTGCTGCAACGCATAACCTTCCAGCCGTTCACCCAGTGAGCTGGCGATCAGCACCCGGGCTTCAATCTGTGCGGCAAAATAATTGAGCAGGGCTATGTCCTGTTGCGGACCGGCATTGAGTACAAAATCTTCGATCTGGGCGTCACCTTGCGGTCCACTTTGGGGAGTAGTACCCAGTAACTGTTCAAGCATGGCGCTATCCCGGCGCTCCAGTTCAGCAGCGTAACGGGCGCTGTTTTTCAGCCAGTCCACCAGCATCAGGGCTGACTTTTTTTCCCGCTGGTCACCGTCACTGACCGCCTCAAGGCGATCAATCCCCTGTTCCAGCACCCGCAGAATCAAATCCTGACTGGATGCTTGCGGCTGCGGTGGCTGGCAACGCGGGATGGTGACGCCCATGCATTCGGCCATGGCCCACAGCATTGCCCGCCTGCAGGTGATATCCCAGATCAGATATTCGCCCTGTAGCGGGGCATCCGGGTCTTTTATCGGGCCGGCCAGGGCCATCACCGCTGTCGCCATAAAAGCGGCCGTGTGATAACTGAGGGCCCAAAGATCAATCTTGCGCCCCGTTATTGTCTGGTAGTAGCGCAGCAGGTCGTTGAGATCGGCACCCAGGGGCTCGGTGGGGTTGCGCACCCGTAAGGAAGCGAGATCCGCCAACGGGTCGCCGATATGGGAGGCTTCAAAATCATGAATGCAGGTGAGACTGCCCTTGTGGAACAGGAATTGGCCCGCATCGCTGTGGATAAACCGCGCCTCATTGCGATCGGTTGGGGCGTTGTGGCGCAGCCATTTGAGGCAGAACTCCAGCATCGGCTCAGGGCCGCGACGGGTGCGGTCGTAAAGGGGCTGGTTGGCATCCACATAGGCCAGGGCAATGGCTGCAGAACTGGCGGGCAACTCAATACCCATCCCCTGGAAGTCAGCGGTATCGAGGCTGTGCATCTTTGCCATCACTTCAATATATTCGAGGGCGATGGCCCTGCGCTGTTCATCGCTGGCGGCCAGGCTCAGATCCCGCTCCCCGGGCACCCGGTCCATAACAATGGCTTCCGGGTCTTCACAGACACCATACACATGGGGCACCGGCAGGCCATGGGCTTGGAGAATTTTCAGAATGCCTGCTTCGCGACTCAGCCCGGGATAGGGTTCGGCATCGAGCTGCTTGTCACCGCGGATATAGAGGGGAATAAGATTGCCGTCCCGCTCCACTTGACAATACCAGGCCTTGCGCCAGCGCGGCTGGCGTTCGAGGGAGACCACAACACCGCCCACGCAACCTTCAATAAACGTCGTCAAACGGGCTTCTTCAATCATGATTATTTCCTCTCGGGGAGACAAACAGCTTGCAATGGAGAGAAGGCCAATCACTGCCAGCTGACTGGTCACTTATCAGGCACCAGGGGCAACACCAGGCTGGGCGGGGGATAGCGAGGGCTATATACCCTTCGCCCACACAACAGTCACAGGCTTATCCACAGATACTGTGGACAACCGGCAACTGCGGACTACATCTTCCGGGACATTCAGACTATCTGAAAATAGATCAGCAGCAGCACAGCGCAGGTGACAATAACCCAGGCCTCGAACAGGAACCGCAGGGGCAAGGGCGCGGTTTTAAGCTCCATAAAATGCATGCCCACCAGTCGCACCTTGAAAAATGCCACCAGCATCAGGATCGGGGTCACCAGGGTGGCGCTGATGGCGGTGGCCTGACCGTCTCCCACTTCCCACGACATGGTGGTGAGGACGACCAGCAACAGCCAGATCCAGGTGGTGTAATGGGTGACAACCTGACGCATAGGATTACTTCATCAAATAGATCAAGGGGAACAATACGATCCACAGCAGATCGACCATATGCCAGTAACTGGCACCGCCTTCAAGGAACGACATATGGGCACGGCGCTGTACGCCACGGCCAGCCCGCCAGGCCATAAACAGCACCACGATCATGCCGATAATCACATGGACAAAATGCAGCCCCGTAAGGATGTAGTAGAACATGTAGAAATCGTTGGTGACGGGCACCAGTCCGGCGGCCATCTTTTCGCCATACTCCAGCACCTTGATCACGGAAAACCCCAATCCACAAAGGAACGCCAGCACCAGCAATATCGCGGCCTGGCGATTGAGGTGACGACGCACGGCATTCATGGCCAGCACCACAAACCACGAACTGGTGAGCAGCAGGCAGGTGTTGAACAAGCCATAGCCGGCGTTGAGGGTTTGCTGGGAGAGGGTGAAAAGCTCCGATGCCTGACCGCGATACCAGGCAAAGACAGCAAAAAACAGGGCAAATACCGTCATATCCCCGAGGATAAAAACCCACACGCCCTCTTCTCCGGGCATATGGCGTTCCCGGACAGGCTGCGCCACGGCGGTACCTGTAGTAATTTCAGCGCCAGACATGGGTGTCAGTCCTTCTGTTCCTTGATGGCTGTCATCAGCGCTATAAACATCACATTGAACCAGATGGCAAAGGCCACCAGGGGCAGCCAGAAGGCCAGCAGGCCGTTCCAGGCGAAGGGTCCCTCAATGAAGTAAGTCATCAACCCGGCGGGCAGAAAACCCAGGGCCATCCAGAAATTGACATAGGCCACCCAGCGCGGAAAGACGCGCCTGGCGCTCTTGTCCCACAACACCGCCAGTCCAATGGAAATATTCTGCATGATGCCGGGGGCAAAGGTCATGGCGATGATCAGCCAGGCGGCATCGTTGAGCATCTGGATGATTTCCGGGTCACGCTCGGGACGGAAGGCGGCGGTTGTCCACAGCATGATGGGCACCAGGATGATCATCACACTCATGGAACCACCCAGCAGCTGGGTGTAGGCGAGCACTGGCGGGGTGTGTTCCATGCGGCGCATCTGGGCAGAAATCAGCGCAATAAAGGGGATAAAGAATCCGGCACCCGCCATCATCAGCAACAACCCGGTACGAATCCCGAAGGTGTTGGCGGCGTAAAATTCGGCAATTTCCACTGCGCTCCAGCTGGGAGGGGGCGGCGGCACAAAGTGGGCGAGAGGCCACCAACCGACAGTGACGAGCAGGCCCATAACAGCAGCGCTCCACAGACAGAAATATTGTGCTGTTTTATTCATGTGAGTATTCCCCGATATTTTTATGGATTATTCCGGGATCAATTCACTGACAATCCCGCACGTCAAGACAACTGTATTATTGCCTGTGGCGGTGGACACTGTCCACCACCCGGCAGGGGATTTCATGGCTACATCCTTGAATCGACTGCCAGAGTAAAGGCATGGCGCTATCCTCGGGCACAATTTTTGCGCCAGCATGGCATCAAACCCTGTGAACGGGCGCACACTGACGGACTGCCCCGGCACTGTTTGCCGACGATTATGGTCCAGATCCCCCACCCGCTGTCGGCAACAGGCATAATCGGGTTTGTCATCACACATAGATAAATGACGCCAGGATCAGCCATGCTGAGGACGCCCCAAGTATTCAACCCGCCCGGCAGCAAAATGCTGCTGGCAATCTGCCTGTTTTGTGCAGCTCTGACCGGCTGCGCCAGCCTGCCCTCCCTTGAGGGACGCCAGTATTCCTCGTCTATCAGCGAAGCTGAAGCGGCGCAGACCGCCCTCGGCCAGGGCATCGCACCCCTTGTGGCCAGCCACGAGGGAAAATCAGGCATCCAGCCCCTGCTGGATGCCCATGATGCGTTTGCTGCCCGGGTACTGCTGGCGCGGGCAGCGGAGCGCACCCTCGATATCCAGTACTACATCTGGCGCAACGACCTCACCGGCACCCTGCTGTTTGAAACACTCCACGCCGCCGCCGATCGGGGGGTGCGAGTGCGGCTGTTGCTGGACGATAACAATACCAGCGGGATGGATAAAACCCTGGCCATTCTCGACAGCCACGCCAATATCGAAGTGCGGCTATTCAACCCCTTTTTGATCCGCAGCCCACGGCTGCTTGGTTTTATCACGGACTTCTCCCGCGCCAACCGCCGCATGCACAACAAATCCTGGACCGCCGATAACCTCACCACCATCATCGGCGGGCGCAATATTGGCGATGAATACTTTGGCGCCACCGACGGTGTGCTGTTTACTGACCTGGACGTGCTGGCCGTTGGCCCGGTGGTCAACGATGTTTCGAACGATTTTGACCGTTACTGGCAAAGCGCTTCGTCCTACCCCCTGGCGCTGATTGTCCCCGCCGCCCCACCTTCGGAGCTGGCGCGGCTGGCTGAAACTGCGTCCCTTGTGGAAATGGACCCCGCCGCAGCCGCCTATGTGAATGCGATGAAGCAAAGCGACTTTATTCGCGACCTGATTGAGGGCAAGCTCAATCTGGAATGGGCAGTGACGAAAATGGTCAGTGACCCCCCGGCAAAGGGGCTTGGCACTGCGCGGACAAGAACCTTGATTGCCCGTCAAATGAGCGATGCCATTGGCGACCCCAACCACCAGCTGGATCTGGTTTCACCCTATTTTGTCCCCACAGCCAGCGGAGTCGACAATTTTGTCGGCCTGAGTGAGCAGGGAGTCCGCATCCGCATTCTCACCAACTCCCTGGATGCCACGGATGTGGCGGCAGTGCATTCCGGTTATGCCAAGCACCGACGCGATCTGCTGACCGCAGGTATCAACCTGTATGAAATGCGCCGACTCGGCCCGGAACCGGACAAGGAGTTGAAAGCCGGGCCGTTCGGCAGTTCCGGCTCAAGCCTGCACGCCAAAACCTTTGCCGTGGATCGGGAGCGGGTTTTTGTCGGTTCGTTCAATTTCGATCCCCGCTCAGAACGCCTTAATACCGAACTGGGTTTTATCATTGACAGCCCACTGCTGGCCCAGCAGGTTGAAACAACGTTCCTGGAAAGAATCCCTCTCAACGCCTATGAAGTAAAACTCACAGACAGGGGGAAAATTTTCTGGCTGGAAAGGCACGAAGGGGAGGAAATTCTCCACTTCAAGGAACCCCGCACCTCAGTGTGGAAGCGTGCGCTGGTGAAATTTCTTTCTATTCTTCCCATAGAAAGCCTGCTCTGAATTCATCTCTCCCCTGAGCATGTTTCAATTCACTCACAATTATTCTCTTTTTTATCCCGTAAGGGTTGTTCCCCTGTCCACCCATACTGCCAACTGCCAAGGTAAAAACCCGCCCCTCGATCTGGAGCGCTGGAAATCTCCGGGCTAGGGATGGGAGATGGGAGATGGGAGATGGGAGATGGGAGATGGGAGATGGGAGATGAGAAATACTGAGGTGCCTCGTTCCCATCCCCTCCAATCACAGCGTCACAATGACCTTGGCATGGGGGCTGCCAGCCTGGGCCTGCCAGGCTTTGGGGGCGTCATCGAGGCTGAACACCGCCGTATCAACCCTGAACCCGTGCTTGATAGCCATGGCGGTAATGCGTTCCCAGGCTGCGCGGCGCTCCGCCACCGGGCGCTGGCCAGTCCCCACACCGATATGACTGCGCATCACCAGATCGCCCAGGGTGAGGCTGACGGTGGTGCCTGCGCCGACACCAATACTCATCATCCGCGCCCCCGGCGCCGTAGCGCGCATGGCCGCTTCCGCTGGCGGGCCGTAGATGGTGTCGAGCACCACGTTGTAGCCGCCAGCGGATTCTGCCTTGAGAGCAGCCAGATCATCGCCATTGCCAAGCTGTACAGTCGCATCCGCCAGGCCGCTGTCGCGCAATTTTTGCAGCGCCGTGGCGCTGCGGGCTGCCGCCACCACAAGCCCTGCACCCAACACCCGGGCAACCTGCAGGGCAATCTGGCCCAGGGGTCCGGTGGCACCGAGGATCAGCACCCGCTCGCCGGGCTGGATGCGGGCTTCTTCCAGGGGAATCAGCGCACCGATACCCGACAACCCCAGGCACAGGGCCTGTTCATCGCTCAATGATTCGGGGATTGGCCACACTTCCGTCTCGGGCACCAGGGTCTTTTCAGCCCAGCCGCCAAAGGGATGGACGGCATGGCCGAAATACACCCGGCTGCCATCTCCAAGCCGACCCGTGCCCTCCCCCGCCGCCACCAGTGGGCCGTTGACCGGGCCAAAAAAACCGGCGGCGCGCATCAGGTCAGTGGGACCGATGGCACCGGCAGTGACGTCGATCAATAGAGCGCCATCAGTGGCAACGGGCTGCTGGAAATCCTCCACAACAGGCGTTGAATTTTTTTCATGGATTACGGCTGCACGCATTGTTATTTCCTCGATCAATGTTTTTCATGACTCAATGTTTTTTCATCACCACCGCCATCAGCTGGTGGAAGTCATCCCCCACCTCCGGCTGCGGCATTCCGATCAGCTGCGCCAGATGGGCGGCGGTGGGGTTGTTGATATGGGCGCTGTTATCTGCCGCCAGATTTCCCTGGGCGATCTGGCGGTCCACCTGGCGGGCAGAGACAATGGCCATGCGCAGGGCGGATAGCACATCGTAGTAGTGCATGTCGCCCACCTTGCGTCCCACGCGGGCTTCGTAGATGGCGATCGTCTCCTCCCTGTCCGGCAGCCCGTCGAGGCGCTTGACGCCAAAACCGGCACTGAACAGGTTGTCAAAAAACAGCCACCAACCCAGGTCGATTTCCCCTGGGCCAAGGGCGGCCATTTCCCAGTCGATGGTGGCAGCCACATTGCCGTTGTCATCAAACAGGGTATTGGCGGGAATGGGATCGCCCCACAGCACGCAGATGGAAGGATTGGCGGGGCGGTTGGCACGCAGGTAATCCATGGCGTTTTCCAGCACAGACCAGGAGCGCTCGGCACGGGCCCAGTCGAGCCAGTCCCCTATGCCGTACAGGAACTGGTCGAGACCCGCTTCGCCCCTGGAACCATGGTGGAGAAATTCAAAGCCCTGGTGCCAGTCCACCTTATGGATATCGGCCATATTCTCAATAGCGCCTTTCCACACCCGGTGGCGTTCCATCAGGGGCAGCTCCGCCAGCCAGCCCTCGCGGTTGTAATTGGGATTTTGGGAGATGATGCGACCCGGTACCCGTTCCATCACCAGAAAGGGTGCGCCCAGTATGCCGTGGTCCATCTCCATGCCCACCAGGGGCGGCACACGCACATCGGTGTGTCTGGCAAAGGCATCCATCACCCGCCACTGGTGGCGCAGGTCGGCATCCTTGAGCAGATCGTGGCCGAAGATCTGGCGTCGCACCACCAGGTCTTTCTCCACCGGCCCGCTGGCGCCCTGATAACGCGCAGTGGTGAAAAACATCTCGGCGGAAAAGCCCGCGCCGCCAGGGGTTTGCAATGGCGAAAGGCTGAGTTCCGCAGCCGGAATTTTATCAACCAGCCATTGTTCAAGCCGGGTGCGGATGGATTCTGTGTCCGTTGTTGTCATTATTTACCCCCTGATCAGTAGTGCAAAAGAGGGGCAAGTTAAGCATAAACCGGCGGGCGGATAAACGTTGCAGGCTTCACATAATAAACAGCCTGGGCTTGGGCCGTTCCGCAGGAGTGAGCCTGCTCGCGACGGGGCATTCCCATTGATTGCAGCGGGGCGCAGGTCTGGTAATTGGTCGCCTGCGGGCAGGCTGTTTAACGCAATTCCCGGGGCATGGAAAAACTGATGTTTTCGATGCGGCCTGTCATTTCTTTGGGATTGCCGATACCCATGGCCTTGAGGCGTTCGATAACCGCCAGCACCAGCACTTCGGGGGCTGATGCACCAGCGGTAATGCCGACTCTGCGTTTGCCTGTAAACCAGTGTGGCAGGATATTTTCCGGCCCGTCGATAAGGTAGGCGTCGGAGCCGCAGCGCTCCGCCAGTTCTTTCAGGCGATTGGAGTTGGAGCTGTTGGGGGAACCCACCACCAGCACCAGATCACACTCCAGGGCCAGCTGTTTGACGGCATCCTGGCGGTTCTGGGTGGCGTAGCAGATATCGTCCTTGCGCGGTCCCTGAATGGCCGGGAAGCGTTCGCGCAGGGCATCGATCACCTGGGCGGTGTCGTCCACGGACAGGGTGGTCTGGGTGACGTAGGAGATGTGTTCGGGGTCTTCTACCTGAATGAGGCCTACATCGGCAATGTTTTCGACCAGGTGGATCTTGCCGCCATTGGCCGCATCGTACTGGCCCATGGTGCCTTCCACTTCCGGGTGACCGGCGTGGCCGATCAGCACACATTCACGGCCTTCGCCGCTGTATTTGGCCACTTCAATATGGACTTTGGTGACCAGCGGGCAGGTGGCGTCAAATACCCGCAGGCCACGCTGACCCGCTTCGCTGCGCACCGCCTGGGAGACACCGTGGGCGCTGAAAATTACGATATTGTCATCGGGCACTTCGTCCAGTTCATCGACAAAGACAGCGCCGCGCTCCTTGAGGCTTTCCACCACAAAGCGGTTGTGTACCACTTCGTGGCGCACATAAATCGGTGCGCCAAAAATATCGAGGGCGCGGTTGACGATGTCGATGGCGCGATCGACACCGGCGCAAAAACCCCTTGGATTGGCGAGCACTATTTCCATGAGCAAATCAGTATCCATGGGCATATCAGTCATCAGTGAGTCACTGCCGGTTCCACCGCCTGGATGGCGACGCGGAACACAATCTCGCGACCGGCGAGGGGGTGGTTGAAATCCACGGTGACCGTGTCGCCCTCAATGGCGGCGATAACACCGGGCAGTTCAGCGCGGTTGGCATCGGCGAAGGACACCACTAACCCCACTTCGAGCGCCAGGGCCGGATCAAAATCCTTGCGCGCCATGGTCTGGATATTGCTGGGATTGTGCTGGCCAAAGCCGTGTTCGGGTTTCATATCAAAGCTGGCTTCGTCGCCCGCCTTGAGGCCAAACAGGGCCTGTTCGTAGCCGGGCAGCAGATTGCCGTCACCCACGTCAAACTGTGCCGGTGCCTGGTCAAAGTTGGAATCGAGCACAGTGCCATCGGCCAGTGTCAGGGAAAAATGCAGTGTGACCCGTGTGCCGGGTCCAATGATCAGATCAGTCATGGGGCTGTTTGCTTGCATTGGAATTTGCGTTGGCGGTTTTGCCGCTGCCAAAGATTGAGTCGACAACCATCACCACTGCACCCACACAAATGGCGGAGTCGGCAATATTGAATGCGGGCCAGTAGTAACCGCCGTAATGCAACTGGATAAAATCCACCACATAGCCCAGCACCAGGCGATCCCACAAATTGCCAATGGCGCCGCCCAGAATCAGGGTTAGCGCCAGCAACTGCCAAAAGAAGTGGCGCGGCAGGCGCGCTATCCACACGGCGATAACCAGGCTCACCAGCGCGGATATGCCCACAAAAAACCAGCGCTGCCAACCCCCGGCTTCACTTAAAAAGCTGAAGGCGGCGCCGGTATTGTGCAGCAGTGTCCAGTTGAAAAAGGAGGTGACTTCAACGGGGCTGGCGTAATCCAGCAGCGATGTGGCAGCGGATTTGCTGATCTGGTCAAAGACGATGATCAGCACCGCCAGGCCGTACCACAGCAGCACGCTGCGGGCGGTGCTTCTGCGGGTGTTGTCATTGGTCATGCTGTTTTCCAAAAGGGTGCCTTCCGTATGAGTATTGGCCATCAGGCAAAACGCCTCTCTTCACCGCGACCATCCACATTGTCGGCACAGCGGCCACACAATTCAGGGTGATCGGCACGGCTGCCCACATCGGCGAGAAAATGCCAGCAGCGCACGCATTTGGGTTGTGCCGATGTCACCAGCCCTACCCGCAATCCCGCCAGGGGCGATTGCACGACAGAGTCAGAAACCACACCGTCGCCCTCCACACTGGCGCCGGAGGTGATGGTGACAAAGCGCAGCTCATTGCCCAGCTTGGCCAGCACACCGGCAATTTGCGGGGTGGCGTGCAGTGTGACTTCAGCTTGCAGTGAACCTTTGATGGCACCGGCACTGCGTTGTTCCTCGATCACCTTGTTGACCGCTTCTTTCACCTCGGCAATGGTTTGCCAGTCGCTGACGGAGATGGCCGCATCGGCGGGCAGGCGCGGCAGCGGGTACCACTCGGCCACAAACACGGTTTTGTCGCGAGAGCCCGGCATAAATTGCCAGATTTCATCGGCGGTAAAGCTGAGGATCGGGGCAATCCAGCGCACAAAGGCTTCGGCCACATGGAAGATGGCCGTTTGCGCCGAGCGGCGCGGCAGGCTGTCGGCGCCGCAGGTGTAAATGCGGTCCTTGATGATATCCAGATAAAAACCGCCCAGATCGTTGACGCAGAAATTGTGCAGCTTTTGGTAAATCATGTGGAAATTGTAGCTGTGATAGAGCTCGACAATCTCGTCCTGAAGCTGCGCGGCGCGGTCCATAACCCAGCGGTCGAGGGCGATCATGTCGTCCTCCGCCACGCTGTGAACGGCGGGATCGAAGCCATCAAGGTTCGAAAGCAAAAAGCGCGCGGTGTTGCGAATGCGGCGGTAGGAATCCGCAGTGCGCTTGAGGATTTCGTCAGACACACTCATCTCGCCGCTGAAATCTGTCGCCGCCACCCACAGGCGCAGCACATCGGCGCCCAGCTCATTCACCACTTTTTGCGGCGATACCACGTTGCCCACGGATTTGGACATCTTGCGGCCCTGGGCATCGACGGTGAAGCCGTGGGTCAGCACCGCCTTGTAGGGCGCGTTGCCATTGATGGCGATGGCGGTTTTGAGGGACGACTGGAACCAGCCGCGATGCTGATCCGAACCTTCCAGATAC